>ERZ778510.144-NODE-144-length-70570-cov-39.603503_pt1 | contig 70570 bp, 55 predicted proteins | sample MGYA00510348_ERZ778510 | MGnify/ENA primary metagenome ERZ778510 (study PRJEB29527, sample SAMN07138969) | mouse gut metagenome | material: feces | host: mouse | place: China:Nanjing | collected 2016-01-25 ... | reverse complement strand
ATCCACGGGGCAAAGTTAACACTTTCCCTTGAATCTACATCATTTAGGCTCCATAGCGTTGCACTTCGTTTTGGAATATACATGTTTTAGAGAAATTCGAGAAAACATTGTAATTTTTATGCTATGACAGGGTTAAATTGCTATGTTAAAAGGGAACAGGCGCTGCCGAATGGCAACGCCTGTTGATATAAAGAGACTTGAAAAAAATTCGGTTTATTCTTTATATTTCTTGAGGATTACGGCTGCATTGTGGCCGCCGAAACCGAAGGTGTTGGAAAGCACGGCATTGATGTCGCGTTTCTGAGCCTTGTTGAAGGTGAAGTTGAGGTCATAGTCCACTTCGGGGTCGTTGTCTCCCTCCTCATGGTTGATAGTGGGGGGGATGATACCGTCGGTGATGGCTTTTACGCTGAAGAGGGCCTCAAGGGCTCCTGCGGCACCGAGAAGGTGGCCGGTCATAGACTTAGTGGAGCTGAGGTTGATCTTATAAGCGTGGTCGCCGAATACTTCCTTTATAGCTTTCACCTCGCCACGGTCGCCTACGGGAGTCGAAGTGCCGTGGAGGTTGATGTAGTCGATATCTTCGGGCTTCATACCGGCGTCGTTGAGAGCGTTCTCCATGACAAGCTTCGCTCCGAGACCCTCGGGATGTGTGGCCGTGATGTGGTAGGCGTCGGCGCTCATGCCTCCGCCCACTACCTCTGCGTAGATATGCGCACCGCGAGCCTTGGCGTGCTCAAGCTCTTCGAGCACGAGGGCGGCGGCTCCCTCTCCGATGACAAAGCCGTCGCGGCTTCCGGAGAAAGGACGTGATGCCCCCTTGGGGTCGTCGTTTCTCGTAGACAGGGCCTTCATCGAGTTGAAACCGCCTACGCCAGCAGGGTAGATAGCGGCTTCAGCACCACCGGCAACGATGGCGTCGGCCATGCCGAGGCGCACGTAGTTGAAAGCGTCGATGAGAGCGTTGTTGGAAGATGCGCAAGCAGATACGGTCCCGAAGTTTGGTCCGCGGAAACCGTGGTCGATGGAGATATGGCCGGCGGCGATGTCGGCAATCATCTTAGGAATGAAGAAAGGGTTGTATTTAGGACCCTGCTCCTCGCCGTTGATCGCAAAATAACCGGCCTCCTCCTCAAACGTGTGAAGACCGCCTATTCCAGCGGCGAAAATCACTCCGACGCGGTTTTTATCAACATTCTCATTTTCAAGACCGGAGTCGTTGATGGCCTCATCCGCAGCCACGAGGGCATACATAGCGTAGAGGTCGAGCTGACGGGCTTTCTTGCGGTCGAAATGGTCGGCCGGGTTGAAATCCTTCACCTCGCAAGCGAATTGGGTCTTGAATTTCGACGCATCAAAATGCGTGATAGGCCCCGCTCCGCTGACGCCGTTGACTGCATTTTCCCATGTAGTCTTGACGTCGTTGCCAATAGGAGTTAGCGCACCGAGCCCGGTTACTACAACTCTTTTTAATTCCATATCGGGAAATTGGTGTGGGATAGGGGTTTGAAATTATTTCTGGTGCTCCTCGATGTAGGAGATAGCGTCGCCGACAGTCGTGATCTTCTCAGCGTCCTCGTCGGGAATCGTGATGCCGAATTCTTTCTCGAATTCCATGATGAGCTCTACGGTGTCGAGAGAATCAGCGCCGAGGTCTTTGCTGAACTCAGCTGCGGGAGTAACTTCGTTTTCGTCAACTGTCAGTTTGTCAACGATGATAGCTTTCACTCTTGATGCTATGTCTGCCATAACGTATAAAAATTAGTGTTGTTAATTAATGTTTTTGTTTAATTAGGCTGCAAAGTAAGTGAAAAAATTCCAATTGAGGAAATTTTTCAGTAAAAATTGCACGGAAAACTGAAACTTGTGCAAAAAAAACAGCGACCGAAGCCGCTGTTTTCGAGAGTTAACCAATTTACGCCATCCCGACCATCGCTTGTGCGAAAGATCAAGGATGGCTTTACCGTAGGGGTCAGACGGTCCAGGTCTCGGCCGTCTTCATGACCATGTCGCGTAGAGACGTGAATCCTTTTTTCTCCCGGATTTCCTTCACCTGGGCTTCGACGTCGGCCTCATAGCTCGGTCCCTCCACGTCGCGGATCACTCCGAGGGCGAGGGGAAGATCGTGGCCGTCCATGAGCGCGAGCTGGCGATGGAGCATGTCGTCGGGCGTGGTAGCGTCGTGAACGAGCACGTCGTCGAGCGTATAGCCGTCCTGACCGATCTTCACGGCTTTCAGGGCGAATCCGTCTCTGACGAGACCCTTGTCGTTCTCCTTGCCGAAGACCATCTTCTCGCCGTGGCGAAGCGTGATGGTGCGCTCGGCGCGCACCTCCTTGTCGGAGAGCCATGTGTGGATGCCGTGGTTGAAGATGACGCAGTTCTGGAGCACCTCTACTACGGCGGCGCCCTTGTGGCGTGCGGCCGCCACCATGATTTCCCTGGTCGTGTCGAGCGAGATGTCGAACCCGCGTGCGAAGAAGCGTCCGCGAGCCCCGAAGACGAGTTCGGCGGGGATGAAGGGGTCTTCGGTCGTGCCGTAGGGCGACGACTTGGAGACGAATCCACGGTCGGACGTCGGGGAATACTGCCCCTTCGTCAATCCGTAGATCTTATTGTTGAAGAGAAGGATGTTGATGTCGATGTTGCGGCGGAGGGCATGGATGAAATGGTTGCCGCCGATGGCGAGGCCATCGCCGTCGCCCGAAATCTGCCAGACGGTCAGGTCGGGGCGTGAGGTCTTGACGCCTGTGGCTATGGCGGCAGCACGTCCGTGGATCGTGTGCATGCCATAGGTGTTCATATAATAAGGGAGGCGGGAAGAGCATCCGATGCCGGAGATTACGGCCGTGTCCTTCGGGGCCACGCCGATCTCGGCCATAGCCTTGTGGAGCACGTTGAGGATGGCGTGGTCGCCGCATCCGGGGCACCAGCGAGCCGTCTGCTCGTTTTTGAAGTCGGCAGGTGTAAAGGTCTGTGTCTTGTTGTCTTCCATAAGGCTTATGCTTGTGCTAAATGGTTTTTGACTCCGTCTACGATCTCTTTGACGAGGAATGGCTGTCCCTCGATCTTGTTTATGCGCAGGATCTCCTTCCCGGGGAGGTGCATCTGCAGATAGTCGGCAAACATGCCGGTGTTGAGCTCAGCCACGATGATGCGGTCATACTTGCGGAGCGTCTCCAGGGCGTTCTTGGGAAGGGGATTGATATATCGGAAATGGGCGAGGGCCACGGGGGTGCCTTCGGCGTTAAGCTCGGAGGCGGCCGTCAGGATATGTCCGTAGGTGCCCCCCCATCCTACGAGGACGGTGTCGGCGTCGGGATTGCCCTGGACGGTGAGCTCCGGGATGTCGTTGGCGATGCGGGCGATCTTTTCGCGGCGCACCTTCACCATTCGCTCATGGTTGGGGCCGTCGGTGGAGATGACGGATGTGTTGAAGTCTTTTTCCAGACCGCCCACGCGGTGCATGGCTCCGGGGGTGCCGGGGATTGCCCAATAGCGAGCATATGTCTCCGTGTCGCGGTCGAACGGTTTCCATCCGTTGGCCACCTGTTCCTGCGTGACGAAGTTCGGCTTGATTTCCGGGAAATCGTTCTCTTCGGGCAGGCGGAACGCCGAGGAGCCGTTGGCGATAAAGGCATCGGTCAGGAGGATGACTGGGGTCATGTGCTCGAGCGCGATCCTTGCGGCCTCGAAAGCCATCGTGAAGCAATCCGTGGGGCTTGCGGCGGCGAGCACGCAGAGTGGGCTTTCGCCGTTGCGGCCGTAGAGGGCCTGCATGAGGTCGGTCTGCTCGGTTTTTGTCGGCAGGCCCGTAGAAGGGCCGCCGCGCTGCACGTCGATGACCACGAGCGGGAGCTCGGCCATGACGGCCAGTCCGATGCCCTCTCCCTTTAGGGCGAGGCCCGGACCGGAAGTGGTGGTGACGGCGAGATGTCCGGCATAGGATGCACCGATTGCGGAGCAGACTCCGGCGATCTCATCCTCCATCTGGCATGCCTTCACTCCGAGGTCCTTGCGTTTTGCAAGCTCATGGAGGATGTCGGTGGCGGGGGTAATGGGGTAGGAGCCGAGAAACAGCGGGCGTCCGCTCTTTTCCGAGGCGAGGATAAGGCCCCAGGCGGTGGCGGTGTTGCCGTTGACGTCGGTATATGTTCCGGGGATGGCGGCTTCGGTCTCGATGCGATAGGTCGGCATAGAGGCGTGGGTGTTGTGGCCGTAGTCCCATCCGGCGTGGATCACTTTTTCATTGGCCTCATAGACGGCGGGCTTCTTCGCGAACTTAGCCTTGAGCTTTGCGAGCACCTTGTCGACCGGACGGTCGAGGAGCCAGCAGATGAGTCCGAGGGCAAGCATGTTCTTGCATTTCATGATCGCCTTGATGTCCATGCCTGTGCCTTCGAGCGTATGCTTCAGAAGCGTAGTCATGGGGACGAGCATGATTCTCGCCGGGTCGATGCCGAGCTCGGCGATCGGGTCGTCAGTGGCATAGAGGGCCTTTTTGAGGTTGGCGGGGGTGAAAGAATCTCCGTCGCAGATGATGATTCCTTCAGGTTTCAGATACTTAAGGTTGGTCTTCAGTGCCGCCGGGTTCATAGCGACGAGCACGTCGGCCTTGTCGCCCGGGGTGTGGACATTTTTTCCTACACTGACCTGGTATCCGGAGACGCCGCTCAGCGACCCCTGCGGGGCGCGGATTTCAGCCGGATAGTCTGGGAAGGTAGAGATGAGGTTCCCTTCGCCGGCAGAGACGTTGGAGAAGATGTTGCCGGCAAGCTGCATACCGTCGCCGGAGTCGCCTGAGAAGCGGACCACTACCTTGTCGATAGTCTTGACATTCGTAGGTTGTAGCATAATGTTATGATGTATTATGCGAGGCGGGGATTGGCCGTCCCGATTAAATTATAAATCGTCGCAAAGTTAATAAAAATCTTTGCAATAAGATAAAAAATAAAGAAATATTTCCTTAATTTTTAGAAGCTGTCCTGACAATAAAATCATTTCCTAAAATTGCTTTGCTTTCGCCTCCGACAAACCGGCTACGCCGGGAAGCCTCTTTCGGAGGCTTGTCGGCCTGACGAGAAAATCCGCGCTCGCTGAAAGAGGCTTGTTGGAGGTGAAAAAGCGCAGGTCAGAATGTGCTGCCGTAGTTGGCGCGGTCGAGGGAGCGATAGCCGATGGCTTCGGCTATGTGGACGGCGAGGACGGATTCGGAGCCGTCGAGGTCGGCGATGGTGCGCGCCACGCGCAGAATGCGGTCGAAGGCGCGGGCGCTCATGTTGAGGCGCGTCATGCGCTCCTTCAATTTGGCAAGCCCCTCTTCGTCGGGCCAGGCGAATTTGTGGAGCAGGCGGGAGTTCATCTGGGCGTTGCAGTAGATCCCTTTCTCCCCTTGGAAACGCAGCTGCTGTACGGCCCTTGCCCTGACCACGCGCTCGCGAATCGCCGCGCTGCTCTCCGACGGCGTCTTGTCGGCCATGTCGTCGAACCCTACGGGCTGTATCTCCACCTGGATGTCGATACGGTCGAGCAGCGGACCGGATATGCGGTTCATGTAGCGGTTGACTGCGCCTGGGGCGCACGTGCAGGCCTTTGTGGGATGACCATAGTAGCCGCAGGGACATGGATTCATGGAGGCTACGAGCATGAAGGAAGCGGGGTAGTCTACGGTGTATTTGGCGCGGGCTACGGTGATGATGCGGTCTTCGATGGGCTGGCGGAGCACCTCCAGCACCTGCCTTGGAAATTCCGGAAACTCATCGAGGAAAAGCACTCCGTTGTGGGCTAGCGAAATCTCTCCCGGCATAGGACTGGCTCCCCCTCCGACGAGAGCTACGGGGGAGACGGTGTGGTGGGGCGTGCGGAACGGGCGGCGCGTCATGAGCATCGAGCCTCTGCTCAATTTCCCGGCAACGGAATGGATTTTTGTGGTCTCAAGAGCTTCGGCGAGCCCGAGAGGGGGGAGGATTGAGGGTATGCGCTTCGCCATCATCGATTTTCCCGACCCCGGAGGGCCGATCATGAGGATGTTGTGGCCTCCGGCGCAAGCCACTTCCAAAGCCCGCTTCACGGAATCTTGCCCTTTCACCTCGGAAAAGTCGAAATCAAAATTAGCGGCTTCGGCAGCAAACAGTTCACGGGTGTTGATCCTGACGGGCTCCAGGTCGGAATTGTCGGAAATCAGGGCAATCGCCTCCGCGAGGCTCTTTACCCCGAATACTTCCACCTTGTTCACCACGGCCGCCTCCGTGACGTTGGCTTCCGGCACGATAAGCCTCTTGAATCCCATCTCCCTGGCTTTCACGGCCATTGGGAGCGCTCCCTTCACAGGGAGGACGGAACCGTCGAGCGAAAGCTCACCCATTATCATGTAGTCGGAGAGATGCTCGGAAGGGATAGCCTGCGTGGCGGTCAGGACGCCTATTGCCATGGGGAGGTCGAATGCTGACCCCTCTTTCTTGACGTCGGCGGGGGCAAGGTTGATGGTCAGTCCGCGATGTGGGAAGCGGATGCCGGTGTGGGTTATGGCGGAGACCATCCTTTGGAGGCTCTCCTTCACGGCCGTGTCGGGGAGACCCACGATCGAGAACATAGAGCCCCGGTCGCTGTCGGTCTCTATGGTGACGGGAAACGCGTCGATTCCTAAGATGGAGGCAGAATAGGTCTTGGTGAGCATTCTAAGGCATTTGTTTGTGTGGGCTTATTTCGCAGCTTGCTTCTTGTCGGCCTTTTTCTCAGATTGTTTTCCCGCTTGCTTCTTGTCGGAAGTCTCCTTGTCGGCCTTTTTCTTGGCAGGCTCTTTCTTCATGAGGCTGCGGAATTCGCGAATGGCATCCTCTTGGCTTGCTCCGTGATAGCGTTGGCGGCCATCGGGGGAGACCACGATATAGGTGGGGGAGGTCCTGACCCCCATCTTCATCAGGGCGGGGTCGGCCATCCCGGCGGGAATCCATGCCCTGACCGTCTTCGACATCGAGTCGGAGCGCAGTGGCGACCGCCAGCTGAGTGAATCCGGGTCCATGCAGGCGTCTACGATGATGCGGCGTGATGAATCGGGGTAAGCCTTGGCGAGGGCTCTTATGGAATCGAATACGGCCTTGCGGTTGTCGATGCCGTTGTTGAAGAAGAGGAATAGCGAAGCCCGGGCCTTAGATGTGTCGATGGTGTCTACGCCATTGTCGAAAGTTCGCAGGGTGAGGCGTTTGATAAGGGCCGGCTCAGCGGCAGATCCCGAAGGGATGTCGGCGCGGGCCACGAGCTGGGTCCATTTCGGCGAGCGGGCTTCGCCGGTCAGCCTCCTCCAGAGTTTGCGGAATCCTGCGTTGTCTTCATATCTGGAATATGCCGTCAGCAGCAGAAGGGCGGAAACTCCCGACGACGGATTGGCGACTACGTATTTGTCCACGGCGGCGTTGATTTTGGCTGCATCGGCCGAAGCGAGCGTCTTTGCGTTTTTCTTGCGCCATTCCGAGAGCTTGGCGTTGATTTCATTTCCGCCGACATTCCATGTGAAAGGGTCGGCGCTGTCGCCCGATACGTCGATTTTATCCCCCTTTTCGGCGTAAATCACGATGGGATATTTCTGGTTGGAGGCAAAGAGATAGACCAGGCAGGGGTTGACGGCCATGCATTTCAGTTCCCCCTTTCCGCCGCTGACCACGGCCACGGTCTCCACCGTGACGCCCCCGCGCTGGTCGGAAGCGTAGTAGACGGCCTGATAGTTGGAGTGGGTTTTCGCAGGGAGTTCAAACTCAAGTTTGAATTCCTTTTTCGCGCAAGATGAAAGAAGCGCGATTATTACTGATGCCAGAATTAAAAGCCTGTTCATTTAGTGGTTTTTAGATGAATGGAAGAGCCGTGTCGGCGGCTCCGACGGGTCGGAGAGGATGATGTCTGCAAAATTAATTGAAAAAAACGGAAGAAGCAAAAAAATAAAAAAAGGATGGATTCACATCCACCCTTTTTAATGGGAACCGTACCCTTCATCGGAAATTCCAATGAAGCGGGCATCTTATCACCTTAAGATTTCCCTTATATATCTAAAATCTAACATCCTCTAAAGAGCCTCCCCTTCCGTCTGATATTCCGGCGTGTTGTAGCGGCGGGCCATCTCGTTGACCTTCTTGGCCACGTCTGCTCGCAGCGACTCCGGGAAGAGCACCTCTGTGTCGGTGCAGTGGGAGAGAATCGTGTTCTGGAATTCCTCCGTCGGGACGATGAAATACTCAAACACGGAATAGTCTTGAGCCGATATGACTTCCTTTTGGCTTCTATGGAGAGGGAGCGTGTGGGCCATGTCGCGGGTTCGCCCGCAAATCTTCAGCCTGACCACTTCCGGCAGCCTCGTGGAGTCGACATCCATCCCGAAGAAATCCCTGAAGAACACCTCCGGCGAGAAATCGCGGGGATATTCGAAAGTGGCGTCGGTGGGGGATATTTCAATGACTCTCTCCAGATTGAAGGCGTGGAGCATTGAGGTTTCCACGTCTTTGCCGAAAATATACCATTGGCTTCTCCAATATCTTATGCAATAAGGGGCAAGGAGGAGGGAGGTCTTGTTGTCGGAAGTGGGGACTGAGCACGACAGGCGAAGTACGCGGTTGTTTTGTATCGCCTCGATCACGTTCGGCAGGCCGTATTTCTCTTCCGGAAGGGGGTCGAGAAGGATTCTGTGGCCCACGGGCTCGGTCTCTTCGTCGATGTCGGAGAAACTGAGCTTCTGGAGCATCCACATCTTCAGTTTGGTGACGTTTTGATTTGGCCAGTCGGCTATATAGTATTGATTGTTGTCCGTCCGGTCGCATATAATCCGTATGCCAAAGAGGTTTTCTATGGCATGGCGGTGGTTGTGGAACGTGCGGAGCGCAAGTTGAGAATGATCCGCATTCAGCGGGGACTCCATCCAACGCTCCGTAATCCCCTCGAACTGGATTTTTCTGGCATGGCGCACCGTATCGATGAGCCACACATATCTTCGGAATAAATCGCGTTTCATTTTCTGATAAGACTTTGGTTGGTGGTCCTTGTTAATAACATAACTGCTTTGATGGTGCAAATATAATACAAAAAAATAGGCATTGCAAGTAAACAGTGCCTATTTTTTTGCATATTTTTTATTATAACGTTTTAAAAATGCGCTCTATAGCCCTTTTTCTCGAATTGATGGCGATATCACGTTCCCGGTTGATAGTCAGACGAAATTTTCGCCGAAAGTGGTCTTTACCTCGTTGACGATTTGCCTGATTTTCTGCTCGTCGGCTCTGGGGCAGATGAGCAGGGCATTGCCGTTGTCGGCCACGATGAAGTCCTTAAGGCCTGCGGCCACGATCACCTTGTCTCCTCCGACTGCGAACATCGATCCGGAGCAATCGGGGGCTATGACCTTGCAGTTTTGGGAGGCGTTCCCTTGCTCGTCTTGGGGCGAGGTCTCATAAAGGGCGTTCCAGGTCCCCAGGTCGCTCCATCCGAGATCTACGGTCTTGACGAAGACATTGTCGGCCTTCTCCATGATGGCGTAGTCGATGGAGATGGAGGGGGAGCCGGGGAAAGCCTCGTTGATAAAACTCTCCTCGCCGGGAGCGGAGTAAGTGGCGTCGGGGGCGTCGAATATGTTGCCGATTTCGGGGCAATATTTGCCGAAGGCGTTCAGGATGGTCTTCGCCGTCCAGATGAAGATGCCGGAGTTCCAGAAAAACTCGCCGCTGTCGAGAAACATCTTGGCCATCTCCAGGTTGGGTTTCTCCGTGAAGGTCTTCACCTTTCTAATGCCCGGCCATCCTTCCACGCCGGAACCTTGCTGGATATAGCCGTAGCCGGTGTTGGGGTTGGTGGGCTGAATGCCGAGTGTCAGCAGTCGGGGGCCGTTTTCCACGAAGTCGAGTCCTTCAGAGATGGCCTGCCGGAAAGCATCCTCTTTGAGCACGAGATGGTCGGAGGGAAGGGTGACGATCGAGGCCTCGGGGTCGAGGGCGAGGATATGGTGGGCGGCCCAGCAGATGCAGGGGGCCGTGTTGCGGCGGGCGGGCTCGAGAAGGATGTTGCTCTCCTTTACGCCCGGGAGTTGCTCGATGATGATGTCGCGATACTGGCGATTGGTCACCAGGATTACGTTTTCTATGCCTACGACCGGAAGGATGCGCTCCACGGTCAGCTGCAGGAGGCTTTTGCCTGTCCCGAAGAAGTCAAGAAACTGTTTAGGCTTGTCGTTGCGGCTGAATGGCCAGAAACGTGAGCCTACGCCGCCACACATGACGACACAATAGCGATGGGAATTCATAGTGAGAACTGTTTGTGTGCTTCCGGAAGGGTTCTGCAGAGGGCGTTCGTCAGGATTCTGCCGCCGGGCGGAACTGATGTTTCACCCCCTCGATGACGTTGAGCATGTAGTCGCCGAGTTTTTCGGCCTCGCTGATGAGGTCCATGAAGAAGATTCCTTCCTGATAGCCGTATTCTTTATTGTTGATGTTGTAGATATTGGAATCCCGCAGGCTGTTGCGGAGATTGTTGATTTCGCGTTCGTTGTTGTAGGCCTTGATGATGCGGCTCTCCTCGGGGGTCTCCATCTGGCGGAGCACTTCGAGCGTGTTGTTCATCGCTCCCTCCACGAGGTCGTACATCGTGTCGATCTCTTTAAGCACGGAGGGATCAAACTTGACGTGGTTAGCGTGCTGGCGGTTGAGGGTCTTTGCGATGTTGAAGCAGCCGTCGGCGATTGATTCTATTTCGCTGATGACGCGCAGCATCCCGGCGATGCGCATCTTCCCCTCGGGACTGAGGCGACCTTCGGCCACGTGGTTGAGGAAGTTGCCGATTTCGATTTCCATGCGGTCGGCGATCTCCTCATATTTCTCAAGACGGTTGTAGGTGTAGCTGTAGTCTTCGCTCCTTTCGTCGAGATGGATGAGGTTGCGTGCCATCTTTATCATGCGCTGCACTCTCTCTCCATATACGGCGATCTCCTTCTGGGCCTGGGTGATGTTGAGCTCGGAGGCGGAGAGCATTCCGCGTCCGATAAACTTGAGGGAGAATTCCTCCTCCTCGTCTTTGTGCTTGGCCGGCATAATCCAGCAGACCACCTTCACGTAGAGCTTCGTGAACCATATCATGATCAGCAGGTTGCAGGCGTTGAAGACGGTCGGGAACATGGCCAGGCCGAAGGCTATGGCGCTTTGGGCCTTGGCCGTCAGCCCTCCCTTGGGATTGAGGAGGGTGGAGTCGGCCATTCCGGCCTCTTCGGCGGCCGTGATGTCGTTGGGGTTGATGCCGATGCAGGCGGCCGTGATGTCGGCCACGAGATTCATGAAGGGATGGAAGATGCAGAGCACGATAATCGAGCCGATGACGTTGAAGAGCACGTGACCCATGGCCGTGCGCTTGGCCGCGAGGTTGCCGCTTAGGGAGGCGAGGATGGGGGTGATGGTCGTGCCGATATTGCCTCCGAGGATGATGGCGCAGCCGAGGCTGAAGTTGATCCATCCCTGCGAGCACATAATCAGGGTGATGGCAAACGTGGCGGCCGAACTCTGGGCCACCATCGTCAGGATGATGCCGAAGAAGAAGAAGATCACGACGGAGGCGAAGCCCATGGAGGCGTAGTCGGTCACGAACCGGAGCATCTCGGGGTTCGACTGGAGGTCGGGCACGTATTTGCTGATCAAATCGAGGCCCATGAAGAGGAAGCAGAAGCCTATCAGAAACTCGCCGAGCGATTTATACGTGCTCCTTTTCATGAAGAGCATCGGGACGCCGACGGCGAGCAGCAGGATGCTGTAGTCGGAGATATTGACCTCGAAGGAGAAGGCGGAGATGATCCAGGTCGTCACGGTCGTGCCGACGTTGGCTCCGAAGATGACGGCCATGGATTGCGCGAGGCTCATGAGCCCGGCGTTGACGAAGCTGACCACCATCACGGTCGATGCGCTCGAACTCTGGATCAAGGCCGTGATGACGATGCCTGTCAGCACGCCGGTCACGCGGTTTTTGGTCATGATGCCCAGAATGTTGCGCAGGCGGTCGCCCGCCACTTTCTGAAGGCCCTCGCTCATCACTTTCATGCCGTAGAGAAACAGGCACACAGCCCCGAGAAGGCTGATGAAGTCAACGATTGTATAGTTCATCGGAATCTTGTTGGGTTAGTCTGCCATGTTGGTGGCAGGAGTTTTGGCAAAATTAATGAAAATTCCCCCAACTTCCAAAATTTTTATCGCTTGGGCGGCGTTTAAAACGAAAGAAACTGAACTTTGTATGAGACAACTTGAGATTATAGTGGCTGTCGGAAACGACGGCGCGATCGGGCGCGAAGGCTCCCTGATATGGCGCATCCCCGCCGATCTTCGCCGATTTAAGAAGATGACGATGGGCCATCCGCTCATCATGGGCCGAAAGACGTGGGAGTCGCTGCCGAAGCGTCCGCTGCCTGGAAGGCTGAATATCGTCGTGACCCGCGACGCTGGCTACGACGCTCCGGGGGCGGTGGTGGCCGTGTCGCCGTTGGAGGCCCTTGCCGTGGCGGGGGAACGTGAGCCGGGTGTCACCCCCTTTGTAATCGGGGGGGAGCAGATTTATCGCGAGATGTTTCCGCTTGCCTCTGCTCTCGACCTGACGCTGGTCGATGCCTCTTGCCCGGATGCCGACGCCCGCTTTCCTTGGCCGCTCGGTCAGGAATGGCGGCTCGTGGAGGAGTCTCCCTCCGAGTCTACAGATGAAGGAATATCCTATCGCTTCCTGAGATATGAAAAAGATATTGATAATAAATAAGAGCGACTCCACGGGCGGGGCGGCTGTCGTGAGCCGCCGGCTGATGGAGGCTTTGAGGGCGGAGGGTGCCGACGCGAGGATGCTTGTCGTGGAGAAACTGACGGATTCCCCCTTTGTGGAGGTGGCTGCGCCGCCGGAGAAGGAGATGATCCCTTTTCTGGCGGAGAGGCTGAAGATTTTCCTTGCAAACGGACTCAGCAGGAAGACGCTTTTCAAAATCGACACGGCTTCCGACGGGCTTCCGCTTTGGGAGCATCCCCTCGTGAAGGGGGCCGATCTGGTTTTGCTCAACTGGGTGAATCAGGGTATGCTTTCGCTCCGAGGGGTGAGGAGGATTTTGGAGATGGGGAAGCCTGTGGCGTGGACGATGCATGATATGTGGTGCATGACCGGGGTCTGCCATCACGCTGCGGAGTGCCGTGGCTTCGAGAAGGAGTGCGGTTGCTGTCCGTTGCTCGGCAGGCTTGGCGGCAGATCGGATCTTTCGCGGCGCGTGTGGCGGAGTAAGAGGAAGCTCTACGGTTTGCCGGAACGGCTACGGTTTGTGGCGGTCAGCCGGTGGCTGGAGGGGAAGGCGCGGCAGTCGTCGCTGCTTCGCGATGCCGACGTGAGGGTGATTCCGAATGCTTTCAATATCGACATGGCGATTGCCTCCTCCGGGGAGGGGAGAAAGCCGGCCGGGGATGGCAAAATCAGGTTGCTGATTGGGGCGGCGCGTCTCGACGACCCGATCAAGGGGCTTCCGGTGCTTGTGGAGGCCACGAAGATAATCGCGGAAAAATATCCCGGTCTTGCCCAAAGGATGGAACTGACCACCTTCGGAGGCGTGAAAGACGGGAAGAGTCTTCAGGGGATGGGAATCCCCCATCGCCATCTTGGGATGGTGAAGGGGGAGGAAAATGTGAGGGAAGTGTATGAGAATGCCGATGTGCTTGTGTCGGCTTCGAGCTATGAGACTCTTCCCGGCACTCTCGTGGAGGCCCAGGCCTACGGCTGCATCCCTGTCAGCTTCGACCAAGGGGGGCAGGGCGATATTGTTGACCATGAGCAGACTGGCTATCTGGCCTCTTATTCCGATAATGTCAAGTTGGCGGCGGCGCATCTTGCGGATGGGTTGGTCTGGGCTGCCGGAATAGTGGAGAATCCTGAGGAGTTTGCCCGTATGCGGACCCGGATGCGTGAGAGCGTCCGCGCCAGGTTCTCCTATTCCGCCGTGGCGCGCGCCTATCTTGAGATGATCTGACTTTGCTATCTGACGAGCGAACGTTTTATGTGGCCGGTGATGAAGGCGGCTTCCGTGCCGTTGTCGGAGTTGCTGCGTATGCGGATCATTTTCCTGAACTTCCCCTCCGGGCGGCCGTTGCCGTCGAAGGTGACTCTTATCTCCCCGATGCTGTCGGGGGGGAGCGGTTCGCGTGAGTATCTGACGCCGGTGCATCCGCAGTCGGCGGTTACGTGCAGGATCACGAGGGCGGAGTCGCCTACGTTTTTGTATCTGATCGTGCCCGACTTGGGATTGAATTTGCTGAAACTGCCTAAGTCGAGCTCCTTGTCGAGCAGCTGCAACCGCGGGCCCTCCGCTTTCGCGATGAAAGCGGAGGACAGGGCGATTGCCGTGGCGATTGATAGTATGAATCTCATTATCGTTTTCAGATGATTATTTTCTTGCGGAGCGTGTAGCCGTCGGAGGCGCGCGCCGTGATTATGTAGACGCCCTTTTCGAGGGTGAGGGTGACTTCGCCGTCGCATTCCACGGCGGCTGTCTTCATGCCGTCGGGGGTGAAGGCCGCTACCTCAAGGCCGGTCTCGGCGTTGGGGGCGATGACGGTCACGTCGTTGCCTTTGATGGTGAGGCGCAGGCCGAGCAGTTCGGCCTTGGAGGTGGATGTGCTCCCTACGAGGAAGAATCGTCCTGCCACGCTCCCTGTCGCCTGCAGGGTCATGCCGTCGTGGAGAGGTGTGGTCTCTCCGGTGGCGGTGTCGAGGAGCAGGAGGTGGGAGAAGTCGGCCGTGTTGTCGATGACGAGCTTCGTGGCGGTGCCTTTAGGGGCGATGACTCCGATTTCCATGCCGTCGGCGTTGTCAGTGGCGTTGATGAGGGCTGCCTTGTTGCCGGAGATGGTGAAGGCGCGGGGCGTCTCGCATTTCGGGTCGTCGAGGAGCACCATGTCTTCGTCGGGGTTATAACCCTTGTCGGCGGTGGCGTCGAGGCGAACCACAGCCGAGGTGCCTTCGCGTCCGTCAGCCATAGGGGTTATGCGGAGGTTGCCGTCGGCTGATGCGGAGCGGGTCTTGGGGTTATCTGTCGCGGTTGTCTTTACGGAGGTCATGTCCGCCTTGAAGGAGAGCGTCAGATTGCTTGCTGCGCGGGTGCCTTGCGCTGCTTCCACGAAGAATCCCTGCATCGGAGCGAGGGCGTCGATGCTTTCGTTCTCGTTGGAGGTCACTGTCCCGTCTTCATTCACGGTTACGGCTATCTGCTTGTCGGCATCAATGAGCCAGAGCTTGGGCTGGATTTTGCCTGAGTTGGTTTCGAAGAATTTCGTTATGTCGAGGTTGGCCATGTAGGGGTTTCCGGCAAGGAAGTACTTGCTGCCGCCGCCATTCTCAAGCTTGGCTTCAATAGCTGCGTCTTGCAGGCGATGGCGGTCGGTGCGATCTCCGAGGTTGCCGCCTTCGACGTTGTTGTCGTGGTCTGTGCCGGTGATGTCCCAGTATTCATAGGCGTTGTCGGCTTTTGGGAAACGGAAGAGGACTTTGCCTTTGTTCATATCGAAATCTTTAGCCTCCGTGATGTCGGTCTTGATGGAGTAGCCCATGCCGGCTTCGTATGGCTCTTTCACTTCGTTGTAGACGTGGCTCCAGTCGAGGGCGACGGCCACGTTGCGTGTCTCCGCTGAAGAATTGGATTTAAGCTCGTAGACGGTGGCGGTGCCTTTGTCCCAGCCGCGCTGATAGACGGCGGGGGCGAAGCGGTTGTTGAGCCCGGTGTTGTCGGCCTTGTGGTCGAAGTTGATCTCTGTGAACAGTCGCGTCACTTGGCGTGCACCGCTTGTCGGGAGGTACATGTCGCCGGCCACGGTCTGCTTCAGCGGTGAGGCTGCGAGATACCATCTTTCGGGGGCCATCTCCATCTCTACCCAGGCTTTGTCGTAGCGCAACCATTGCTGCTTGTCAATCCGTGAATCGGTGCGGAAATGCACCTGTTCGGCGGTGTTGGCATACCAGGGTTTGATGGCCACGGCCACTTTGACCCCCTCTTTGTCGGCATAGCCGAAATCTGTAAGGTTTTGCGTAGTGGCAGCCATGTCGTAGTGGATGTAGTCGGTCGGGTCGCCTAAGCCGGTCGGGGTAGTGTATCCGTCGGCGGAGAGGTTGGCCCATTGCATCTTTTCGGGGAAGTGAGGCTCTGAGGTTATTGTCGGCATACCGTTCACCGTCTCGGTCTTGATTTCGTAAAGGCTCGGGTAGGAATAAGCCTTCTTGGTCTGCCCGTCGACGGTTGCTTCGCGACCCTTGGAATCGATGATCACTTTCGTAAACTCCATCGGGGCGAACGCATGGCGGTTGGTGTTCTGCGTAGGCTCGTTTACATCCGTGGTCTCACCAGTCGTGAAATTCCGACGCTCATCCTCGGCAATTGAAGTGCCTGAGAGAGCGAGCTCATCGCTGTGCATATCCGGATAAATATCCTCCGGAGCGACACGGCTCCAGTTGTCGTCATTATTCCAGTTGCGGTTATCCGTATCCCCGTTCCAAACCAGATACTCCGGCACAACCTTGATCGTAAACACATGCTGCCCCGGACAAGCCATAGTCTGGAATCCGTCGGGACCATCTTCTTCGATGTCGAATTTGAGGATGTATGTGTAGCCCTCGCGGAATTCAAACCGGCTGTCGAATTGCACGTAGAAGGCATTGCTTGGCACGTATTCATCTTTGGTGGCCTTCCGGGCGTCGATTCTGACAATCTTTCCGACGATAGGGAAAATGCCATGATATTCGAAGGCGTCATTGGCTTTGGTTGTTGTGGCGGCAGCGTCGTGATCAGTCTCAGGGACTCCGGTCAGGGCCAAGTCGGAATAACGGCTGTCGTCGGTCTGGATGAGTAGCACTTCCTTTCCTGTCAGCTTTTCATTAGCTGTGCCTTCGCGGAGCTTTATGCCTGTGGCGTGGGTGGTGGGGCTGCTGACTTCTACGAGCGGAATGCGAAGGGTGTTGTCTTCAGTCTGCGCGGCACGAATCTGATTGAGACCGATTCTGACAGGCACGTCGACCATCTCCTCCGGATAATCAATCTGAAGACCGTGGAACATGCCGGGGGCGTTTGCACTGGCCTTAAGGCGAATCTCCATGGGCGAACCGCAATACTGCACGTCCTGCCCTTCCTGATTCTGATATTCCAAAGGAATCACGGGAATTGCCACGGCATAGTTGAGGGAGTCGGTTGCCGAGGCTTGCAGTTCGGGGAATGTGTGTGATGGTTTTCCGAGCTCAAGCTTTTTGCGTCCATCCTTGTAGGTGGTTTGCATAAGCTTTTTAATCATCTCCTTCATTGACTTGGTAAAGTTCTCATCCGTGGCAATGTCATTCAGCCCTTCTACTGTAAGGGGCTCGTCATTGATTTCTCTTAGCTTCATCAATGCCTCTTGTAGGTACTCGCCGTTTGATGATTTCTCCTCATTGAATTGGTTGAGAGTTCCGGCATACCAGTCAAGTTTTCCGTTCTCCAAATGCTCGTAGCCGCCCCCATCGAGAGGCTTTTTTATGTTGCTGAGTATTATCTCCACGGTGGGCGACGAGCCGAGACAGTAAGTGTCGTTCGGCAATGTAACGTTGCCGTTGTCGTTGGTGATGATAATGGTATTGGCGGATTCTACGGTGAATTCGCTGGTATGGGAGCATCGGTTGAGGATGTCGAATTCATGAGCCCCGGGAGATATCCCTTCGATGTCGTTGATGTATAGGGCGATGTAATACTGCTCTCCGGGTATGAACAGATCTTTGTCTCCTTTCTCGGGCACGGTTATCAAAGTCAGATAGCGGACGCCGTCCTGGGTTTCGGCGTAGACGGTTCCCTTCATCTTCAAGGCGGCTGCAACGTCAGCCGGATTTCCGGGATATGGGGTGTTGCCGGAGAAGAGGTTGCTGAATTTGATCACGCCGAAAGTCTGCTCGTGGCTTTCGTTTGTAAGGTCGTATTGATATTTCAGTCTTGCTTCGTTGAAAGCCTGCTCATAGCCAACTTTGCTGTAGAGTTTGTCAAACTTTGCTTTGTCAACGAAGCAGTAATACACCCTCAGATTGTCGTTCTGCTCATTGTTGGCGCGTGTCTCCTTCATGTAGTAGGGGGAGCTCATTGCCTTCATCCGATGGGCCGACGTTTCCGTCACCTCGTTATATCCCAGCGACGCAAGAAGCGGCTCGAAAGGCAGCTGGATCTTCACCGGGGTCTGCACCATAGCCTCGCAAAGGGGCTGCATCTGCTTGGCGAACACCTGCGGCTGCACCACGTAGATCTTGATGTCGTCTACGGCATAGTCGGCCTGTTCGGAACTTTTGCAGTTGTTGTCAAGCTCGATTTCATAGTGGTCGACTCCGCCGAGCACTCCTTCTGCATATTTCTTCTTGTCGAGGTCGGGCATGAATTCGAAATAGACGTGGTTCCATTCCCCGGTGTTGGGGATATAGCCGCTGACGAGACTTTGTATGACCACCCTCTCCTTGTTTTTGCCGACGGCGGTGAAGTTGAATACCATGTTGCCCTTTTCTCCACCTCCGGAAAACTCGTTAAGGTATGCAGAAATATAAATCTTAGATCCCGGGCATAGGTCTTCGAGTTCAAGACGTGCGGCCACGCCGGGGTCTGACGAGGAGTTCATGTAGTAGAAGAATCCGGCCTGTTTGTTGTCTTCCGGAGATTTTTTGTATTTGACGTCCTTGACATCTGTGGCAGTGTTTGACCAGGGACATACATCGGAGTTGTTGGCAATTTTGTAGATGTTGTAGTTGTAGGCTTGTTGGTCGCTCTGCTTGTTCATGGAGTAGCCAAAACCGTATGAAGAATGATCCCATACGTAAGGCCATTTGTAGAGTTGCTTCCCCTCAGACATTGAGAGGAAATAATCGTCGGGGTCCTCCACTCCGAGTTTGCCTTGCGTTTTCTTTATCAAAAGTTGGTCGTATTCGTCATAATCGATTTTGGCGTTGGGCAGACCGAAGTTTTCGTTCATTTGCTTGTCTTTTGCCTCTCCGTCGGCGAATGCGTCCATATGTCCTTGCTCATTGGGAAGGAACGTTATGTCGAATTCCTGAAGGATTAGATGCTTGTTGTTGGGATCTTTGGCCTTATAGATTTCGATTTTATCTCCGTTGATGTCCTTTCCGATGAGTCGCACGAGGTAGCGTCCCTCTTTCGCGGATTGGCATACGAGGTAACGGTTGTAATTTCCACCGGCTCCGCAGATGTTGTAGATGGTGTTCTCAAATGTGCGGCTTCCCATCCCCTTGAAGGCATAGTCCGACTTGAAAGTCACTTCCTCGGTGGGGGTTTTATCGAAATCCCCGGTTGCCTCGTTCCATTTGAAGACGTAGATTTCGCTGCTTCTGACGCGACGATAGTCGGTGTCGGAGATTTTATAGTAATATTTGGAAGGGGAGGGATATTGTCCGGTCTCTTCTACGGGAATCGGGCAGTCGAGGCGTATTTGGAATGGATTTTCCTGAGATACCTGAGAGAGCGGAGTGGAAATGATCCGTCGGTTGTTTCTGACGTATTCACGATTTTTCTCCACTGATCCTGAGAATTCCTCTGCGAATGCTTTTCCATCTTTTATGCGGAAGATGTGTCGCCAAAGGATGGTTGGCTCATAGATTTTTCGTTGGGAGTCGTCGACGTTATATTCGCTGCCTTCTGACCCGTCGGCGAAAACGGTGGCAATGTCGGCGGCGATAAGATAGTCTGTATTACCGAAAGTGCCGTTTGGGGCGGTAGGCAGCTCTGTCATGATGCCCTTTCCCTCGGGATTTGTAGGACGGGGATAGAAGAAGGTGGCGACGTTTCCGGCATATAGTTTCTCCTGCATTCCGTATGAAGGCTTTTGTCCATAAATTTTCTGCTCGATAGCCTTCAGTCCCGGCACATCGTCAAGGTTTACATTAGGCACATCGGGATCAGGGAGTGAGGGACGTGCGTTTGCAAACGGCATGGGGAATTCCATGCCATCGCTGAAAATCCATTCGCTGCCGAGGAGTTGGGCAAAATCTTGCGAATTTACGTAGGTTTTTACTTTGGAATCAGGATTTTCGAAATAGTAACCATTTTCGTCATTTCTCAATTCGTTCAGTCCTCGTTTTGTTTTGTCGTTGGGATTTGCATATGTGGAGAAACAGTTGGAAAATATATCCTTAGCCCAATCTTCATTTGGATATGCGAAGAGGATTAAGGGGGTGTCGGATTTTGCTTCAATCGTAGCTGTTGAAATGCAATTGGAGATATTGCCGTTATTCAAATTACCGATAATATTTATATTGTTTTCAGCAATGATTTTCCCGGCAACGACACAATCTTTTATGATTGTGCCTTGACCTTCGGCTGTGGCAATCAATCCTGCTATATATGGTTTGTTTCCCCATTGGTTCGTTCCTGTCATTTGGGATTCAAGTGTCGCTTGGGTGACGACGTTCTCGATTGTGACATTTAAATTCCATCCAATGGAAGCCTTTGCCACTAAACCGATGTATTGTTTGCCTATTAAGCGGCAGGAATTGTCAAGATTGATATTTAATATAACAGAGTTTATTCCGACATTATTCTTATAGTCGGATTTCAAATGCCCAAACAGGCCGATATGACTGTCTTCCGGTCTATTGATGACAAGGTTGGAGATTGTGGCTCCTTGTCCGTTGAATGTGCCTATGAAAGGATGCTCGGTTGTCCCTATCGGCTCGAAATCTTTTCCGGTGAAATCATAGACTTGAGTCGGGTCGAGTGTGACTTGGAGACCTTTTTGGATATTGGAGTATTCTCCGCTGTTGAGTTTCTGTTGGAAAGCGATTAATTCATCAACGGAGGATATGCTGATGATATTTGATTCCGTGGGAGGCTCTTTTTGGTCGGTCGAGTCAAATTTGGTGTATCCGGAGATGTTGAGGCCGGTGTAAAAGCCGTAGTTCGCTGATTTGCAGACAATGGATGGGTCGACGAGGAAATCGAGTAAACGCGTGCCATTTTCCTCTTTTACGTTGCCTCCTGTTCGGTAGTTATACCAGTGGATGAAGGTGTTATGGTAGCGAGTATTGGGAGTGCCGGTACTTGGATGTGGATCGCCGAATTCATAGAAGGGATAGAGTGCGATGGGGTCGCCGGGGATGGCGTAAAGCACGTGTTCCACTTCATGCACCGGCTGACGCCAGTTAGGGCTTTGTGTTTCCGGAACCGTGGAATTTTCCGATATACGTATATCGTCCTTGTGCGTGGTCTTTTTATAGACAGGCATTTTGACGTTGATATTTTTCAGAAATTCAACGTCTTTGTTCCAGTAGATGCTGTCGCCGGCATCGGTCCAGGGGGAACCGGACTCTCCGGGCCATTTTGTATAGCCTGTGATGTCGTAGTCAAGCAATTTGTCTCCGCCGTAGTATACTTTTGATTTGCGGTTGCGGGGTTCGAAGATGCCGAGGGTGTTGACGAAGTCGTAGTTGTAGTATTTGTAGGAGTAGTCGGTCAGGAGGTGGAAACGGTCTACGAGGATGTCGGAGTAGTTGTCGTCCGGGCCGAGGGCCATTACGTTGAAGCTCAATAGCTTCATGGTGCGTCGGTCGGTGAGGTTGCCGTCCGTGTCGGTCACGCGGTTCTTGGTGTTGTTGGCCGTCACGTAGAAGCGTAGGTATTTATAGGGCTTCTTTTTTTCATCTTCGGGAATTTCAAGACGTGCGGAATATTCCTTGGTGGAGTTGTTGTCTACAGTCGCTCCATCTCCGTCGTTTTTGCGGTTGTTGCCACGGTATATGAGATATGCATAGGCAATGACGGGGGCATTGTCCCAATCATTGCCTGTCTCGCTTGCCCGGATTTCAAAACCCGTGGGATGTCCGTGTCCGCTTCGGGCGTGACGCTTCGTGTAGACCACGAGAGTCTCCTCCGGGGAGATAAGCTCATTCAGTGGCTTTTTGAGCTCCACCTGCAGGAAGTTGCGTTCAGAGGCGTTTGGGTCGTCCCACGATTCCCAGCGTTGGCCCTCTGTGCCTCCCATTTCGCGCTCCTCTTTAGTCAGAGCATCGTCCTTAACAGGGTCGCCGTCAGTCAGACCAATTCGGTTGACGTGATAATATCGTTTCTCCCCATTTGGTAGCTCGTGGTAGATATCAATTTTATCTTCAGAGCTTATAGGTTTGTTTGTGGATAGTTGGGAATGATGCGTAATCAGCCAACGCCGTTCGGCGGTGGCTGAAAGTGATAGGGCGGCGAGGGCGGCTATGCAGAGACCCCTCGCCAGTTTTATAGTTGAAAATTTCATTGGTGTATAAGGTTTGCGAAAGTAAGCGGAGAGGGGAGAGTGGAGAGGAAAATGAGGAGAGTAGAGAGGGGCCATTACGGGTTCTGCGGTCCGGTGGTTACTGTTTTAGGTTGTTATTCCTCGTTATGTAGATGTTGCGGGAACGGATTTCTGTCTTTTCCTTGCCGGTTGCGTCTTTGTAGGTTACATTGACGGTCAGGGGGAAGACGTCGGTGCCTTCGTTGGTGTTGAGCCTGCCTACGAATTCATTGCCGCTGCGACGCGGATATTTTGTGAAGATTGATGGAGAGTCCTCGGTCTTCGGCTTCGGCTTTAATTCCTTGCCATTGCTGCCGTCATTGCCGTGGCTGTCCGTGACGGTGAACGTGGCTCCGTCAATCGTCTTGCCGTCGGCATTGCGGATTATCGGACGAATCGCGAATTCCCCTTGCGTACCGAAGATGCAACGGAAGTTGAAATCGTCGTCAGTCTCCACGATGGCCGGATAACCGCCGATAGGAGGATAGAACGTCACCGTCCAATCCACCACCAAATCCGTCAGCGCAATCGGTATCACGACATGATCATTCCTCTGAATCCATCCCAGCTCCTCCGTCGGTGCATAATGAATTATAGTTTTCTTGTCATCGCCCTCTCCGATTTCAATCTCCACTGTGACCATGAATCGACCGAACTCATGAGCAAGCCGTGCGGAAGAATCCTGAGTATAGAAAATGGCTTTCTTTGTTTCTCCGGCTGTTAGGGTTGCCCAGTTGTCGCCTCCTGGATGCCAGTCCATCATCCCATCTACAATATAATCTCCTCCAAGATATTTTTCAAAGTCCGACATCTTGTCAGAACTCATTTTCTCTCCTAAAATTCCATAGTTGGGAAATAATTTGAGATCACAATTGTTGAGTTTGGAAAATTTTACGGATTGGATTTTAAGAGATTTGTCAGTGGAATTCTTTATCATTATCTCCACCTTGGCAAACATCCTGATTACCTCAATTCTATTGCGTCCATGGCCATCATTGTTGTAAGTTTCCTCCTTGTTTTCGGTGATGCTGACATCCTGACGGTAGCCGGACATTGGCATATATTTGGAGGCGGAGAATGTATTTCCGGTGCTCTCTTTCATTTCGGGGCAAAGCGATGAATAGTTAGAAATGCTGTTCAGAAGCACGCTGATATCAGAGATTTTTTCATCTTGCTTTAACTGCACATGATTTTCTGGAATTGCCACATCCGTTGGCTCTTGTCCTCCTGTCAGATAGCCGTATTTTAGCAACTCGTTGATGGAATCAAGGTGTACGTTTGCAAGGGCCACGATATCATAGTAGGAAGTTCCGGTCAGCTTGGTTGGAGTGAATGCATACTTTTCGTCTTTGTTCACATTATCCGCCGTAACGGTTCCTTGGATAATTTCCTGGATTACGCCGGAATTCGAGCTTTTGCTTTCTTTCTTAATGAAAATGATGGAATAGTTGTTGATGCGCTCCTGAGGACGTAATGCATCTGTCTCGCCATATCCCGTAACTGTGGCTCTTGTCGAGGTCGGGGAGGAGAGGGCGCGTGTGGAGATGGTGAACGCGCCGGACGCGGCATCGCCGCCCGACGAGGGGTCGTCGGCAACGCACGACGTCAGCAAGGTGGCCAACGAAGCCGCCAAAAGAAGATATATTTTGAAAAATCTATTCATAAAGAAAGTAATTATCCATTCAAATAATGCGCTAATATTAGCATTTATCATCAATCATCAATCATCGTGCATCATGAATCATGCATCACATAATGATTTCCGGTTGCACCCTCAAATTCCAAGGCTTCGTATATACCTCCCAGGATGTCTCCGTCGGGATTTCAAAAGGTTTGGGACTCCCTGATCCTTTGATTTTAAGCAAGATCCGATATACGTTATTTCTGACTATGCCATATTGCAAAACATAGTCATTCTTGCCTTTAATTTCTTCAGCATGTCGGATCCATATATTGTAATAAGCAATACCTCCGGGATAGGCTATCAATTCTCCGTTTTGAGCTGTCGCAAATGATTTTGCTGCCTCCTCATTGTCGAAGTATGTTATTGCTTCTTTAGTTTCTACGGTAGCTTTAACTCTCCAGAATGAATTCCCCTTGGAATATTTGCCGTTTAGGGAAGTTGGCTTATTGTTTTCATCAACAGCTGAGTAAACTTTCGATGGCACGAACTTTGCCCTAAAGATAAGTCCTGTCGCAAATTTCATCGGATCAATCCCTTTTTCGTTGTAGAAAGTATTCTCATTGACATAGCCGATGGTAAGGGTCTTTGTGAACCCCTTGTTTTTATCGGCTTGGTCGGCATCCGACATTATGAATTGGTTTATCAGTGCGTTTCTGTTTTCATTAAAACGATCGATGCTGCCTACTACATCGGCTTTTATCTTCTCCGGCCTTGAGTCTCCAAACCAATCCTCACGCTTTGAGTCGGCTTCCTCTTTGTTTTTCAGTAGGAAGTTGGGATCGATTATGTAAGCAAGTTCGTTATTTCCCTCTTTCTTCAAAAGACCTCCGCAATCAAGATTTTCAAACCAATTTGTCTCATCAATTGGGTCGCTAATCTCAGTTGCCGATTTTGAGTGTCGCAGGGCATAGGATGGCTTCGACATAGAATTGACCAATTCCACGGCATTAACGTAGACGATGCCTGAAGTTTCAGTGCCGTCGGTTACATTATATGCTATTTCATTGTCAGCCGTGATGGCTCCATACTGAGGAATTGTTCCGTCAGCGCCAATCTCAGAGCATCCAAGGTCTATTCTCGCGGCAAGACGCATAAGATTGCATGAACCTTTGAAAGGACTGTATCTCGTGCCGGGATATGTTGCAAATCCATATACGCGTGACAACACGCCTCCATTTTCATCATACGATGACATGGCAAAATTAGTGCGGGCAACCGGCTTTTGGTCGGCAGTTGCGTTTTCCCAGATTTTATCAACAATGAGCTTCCTCAGTTCGTACAGTGATTTAATTGCCGTTTGGTCTCCCATATTGGCAACTGCTGCCATTGCATATTGTCCGTCCTTAAGCTCAGTATTGGGTGGCAGTTTAATCAAGATGGCATTGTCATAGCCTGATGGTATGTCAGTCCCCTGAGGGTCTATTATAAAATCGGGATTGGGATTATTGAAATCTACGTATAATGCTTTCTCGAATTTCAAATCTTTCCCGCTTAGTTCAAGATTATTTGTAGTTGTCAGAGCGTTATCCCCTGTGGCGTCAATGAGGAAAAGGGTCAGGTTGTCGATCTTGTCCTCCATTTCTGACAAAGATGGAAGCCTTCCCTCAGGTTGTTCCGAGGGTTCGGATGCTCTTGTCATGGTCTGCGAGGTGGAGAGCATCAAAGCGAGATAATATGCGCCCTCTTCCGGCTGCGGGTCGGGAGAAGCCTCCTTCTCGGGAGAGCAACTTCCGGCTATGGTCAGCCAAAAGCATGAGGCCATGAGGGATAATATTTTAATGAAACTCGATTTCACGGGTTTGGGATTTTTTATTTTATTTCGATGTTGTCAATTCTAACATTCCAACTCAGCACGTTGATCACAACATATACGCTCGACCATGTGTCGCCTTTAAGAAGAAAGTCGAGGCGATAGTCATGTTCGCGGTCGAGATATTCCTGATGCCCATAGTTATACATCTCATATGCCGTGTGTCCTTCCGCAAGGATATGGGGAAGGGATATGTCGGCTACGGTCTTTCCGTTTGTCTTGTTCTTGATTAGCAGTCTTCCTCCCTCTTTCCCTTTTTCAGGATACATCACGCGGTTGAACATAAGGTCGTAGTGGGCAGTGCGTTGCATCACCTCCTCGGTTGTAGCCTCTGTTTCAACATCCACAGTGCCGTCGGAAAGGAATCTTGTGGTCCATGAGGCATAAGGGTTGTAATGTACAGGAGCCTCTTTCACGATTTCATTGTTAGTGTCGAGATGCGTATTATCGTCAACGATGAATACTTCAAAATCGTCATGCCTGATGTTGGCAGGGTCGTCGATTTGACGGAGGGTAATGTTAAGATGTTTCGTATCTCGGATAAGTGATACTGTGGCGAATGTATATTTTTCGGGGTCTACCCTTACGAGTTGTTCCTCGATGGGATAGATCGAATATGGTTTTCGGGTTGGGTGCACACCGGGATCTTCGAGTTTGTCGAGCGGAAGCGTCGACGTGACTTTCAAGGTGTGCCAAAGTGTGTCGAGGGGAGCGGAGTTGTCAACGTGGTTGTGGCCACAATCCAGATCCGTCTCAGGCTGTTTGTGGTCGAGTTTTATGTGGTGGTCGGCGATGTTGCCGTCATCAGAGCGTCTGTATTTCGCTCCTGGTAGGGAGAGGGCTGTGTCCCAGTCTTTTTGCATACCGACGGCTTGCAGGCGATAGCTGTGGCCGGGTTTCAGCTCTTCGTTGGGAAAATATACGGTAAACCCATAGGCACCGAGCGGATTCTCTGTCCCGTTGTTGGTTATGATTCTTTGGGCTACTTTCTTCCCGCTTTCATCATAAACGTTGAGACAGATATGACCGACATGGTCTTTAAACATGTCAGCCCGTTGGATATTGTAATCGTATGAGAACTTGACATATAATCCATATGGACAGTCCGGTAGGTCTTCTCTCATCATAGTGCATGAAGAGAAGAATAAAATTGGCGCCAAGATGGCTGCGGTGTATTTCTTAAAAAATCGCATCATAGGTTTTACGGATTCTGTCGGATTCATTGAGAGATTCGTAATGAATTTGAGGGGAGAAGCCGGGGATTATGCCGTCAAGCGGCGGCATAATCCCCGGCTTGATTAATTAGGATTGATGATTATTGTCGGATTACTTTATCTCGTAATCATGTGTACGTTTAGCCCATGAGAGGACATTTACTGTGAATGCCACCCATTTCTGCTTGGACTGGTTGTCATCGGGAGTCTCAGTATTTGCATCAGGCGGAACGGGAGTGCCGAGCTTGAGAATCTTGTTTACTCTAAGGTCATACCAGTTGTTGCGAACCATGCCATAGCGACCAAGATAGTTCTTCTCAGCTGTCTCACCTGTGCCATAAGCGGCTGCAACTGTTGTAACGTTTTCATTCTCGCCAGCTGACAAGGGAGTCAAGTCGTCGCCAAAATGCTTAACGCGAAGGTCATAGTAAGATTCGCCATTAGTATATTCGGCAATTACATATGCGGCATTGGCATCATTTATGATGCTATTCTTTTGTGCTTCATCTGCAAATACCGGTTGAGACTTAAAAGGAGCGCCTTCACCTGTCGGAACGTTTTCTTTGAAGGACACACTTTCAACTTTAATATGTCCATTACTGTCCTTCTTGCCAAATTCTACATTTACCCATTCTGCAATACTTACCGATTGTCCCGGTTTTAGTGCATTGTTTATGATAGTTACGATAGAAGCATTGTTGAGTATCCTGTTGATGGCAAAAGACTGCGCATCTTCCAATTTAGTGTAAAGATTGTATTCGTCGTTGTTGACTGTATAGAATGTCACAGCCTTATCAGAGTCATTCTTTGTAAGAGTTGCCTTTAGTACGACGCGGGTGGTATTCTGATATGTCTGATTCTGAACATTGAATGTGTTCTCAAAACAGTATGTCGGATTACCCATAGATGTGGTGGTTGGGTTTTCAGGATCATTATATGTCTTGACCTTGTTGTATTCAGGATCGATACACCAATATGTACGGAAAAGATTAGCCACAGGTGGAAGTGTCGTAGTGCCAAGTTGTGTGTCGCCAACAAAGCGGTATGGCTTAACGGTTACTGCTGCAGCGGCATACTCCATGTAGGAAGGGAAATTGCCGAGAGTTGCTGTCCCCATGTTCCTCGTGATGAAAGTTGATTTGCTCTCATTGGCGAGGTAATAATCGATTACTTGAATTTTAGCAATAGGAGTCTCTCCCTCGCCTATCTGTTTTACATTATCACTGGTGCTGACAGTGACTTTGGCTACACCTCTCTCTACATATACAGAAGTGGATTCTTTATTCATAGCTTCCAGTTCTGATTCGTAAAGCTTGCCGGTGAGATTAACCAAAGTCGTCACACCGGCATTGTCATTGCCTGCAGTTACTTGGGTTGCTCCACCGGGACGGCTTGTAATAGGCGCATTTGACATGAAGAAATAGGATTTTACTCCATTTGAATCCTTGGTATAGAAATTCCCTTCTGCAAATTCGCTTCCCGTACTGGCATCTTTGGTTGATTCAAGGACTTTATTGATGAACGCACTATAAGTGCCTGTGAAATCCGCCCCGTTGATGGTGACTTTCTTGTCAGCAACAGTTGCAACGTTCTGGTAATTTAGCATCACAAGTCCATACAAATTTTCTGTATCAGTCAGAGAAATATCCTCAACTTTCACGGCCTTTTTGTAGGAAGTTGTGATGTTGTCGTTGACAGTACCTGAATCTTCGTTGTTGCCGTTAAAAGAGGGAAGCTGATATGCTGCCTGAAATTCTGCGGTCATTTCATCAGTGCCTTTGAAGATTAGGAGGCACCCGTCTTTTACGTCATATTCCTGTACGAGACCATCGTCATAGATGTCATTAGCTCTGGTTGTGCCGGACTGGGTTGGCAATTTGATGTCGATGGCAAGATAGCCGTCTCCCTCAAACGTGATTTGCCCCGAATTGTCGGGGATGTTGTCGCTGGTGCAGGCGGACAGGAAGAGACTGAGCACACCTAATGCGAGGTAGTTTTTGAAATCTTTCATATGTTACTGCTTATTTAAATTGATTTTCAAATGTGTGTACGTTGTTTATATTCTTTATTGTTGTTCGGATGGCTTTGCCGGGCTTAAAGCGCAAGATTTACCAGTGACCCGGCTCCATCGTCTGCTCCCGGAGGTCAGTCCAGGAGGCGGAGGTTGCGGGTGGCTTCCGGCAACGGCGCGGCCTTCTCGAAGTGGGCGCGGGCGGCGGCGAAGTCACCATTGTATGTGGCAAGTATACCCCTGGCGTTCTCGGCTTCGGGCGACGTGCCGGCCTTCGCGAGATATTTCGCAGCGAGGGCCTTGTCGGCGTCCGTAAGCTCCTCCTTGTTGAGCACGCTGATAGCCGCGTTGAGGTTGGCAACCGGGTCGTCGGGGTAGCTGGCAAGTGCTGTCTGTATCGTCTTGTTGAATTCCTCGCTGCCTTCGGGATAGAGTCGCGCCACGCGGAACATCTGGTTGAGCGACATCTTCTCGGGAGTCTGGAGTATTACTTCGGCGAGTTTTTCGTCGGCGAGCGGTTTCAGACGGGTCTTGATCTGGAATTTCGTGGCGCGGAGCACTGGAAACCACTTCGGCAGGATCAGACTGCGGTAGAGCTTCGCGAATCGCGGGTCGGTCTTGAGGGTCTTCTCCTTCTCGTCGTAGTCCTTCGGGCCGTAGGCGGGAGCGTCGATAAGGGCCAAGAGGTCTTTGCGTTGCTCGGGGGAGATCTCGTTGCTGGTGGCTACGATTTCGCGGAATTCTCCCCAGTTCTCCGGCACGGCGTCGTAGTGGGCGGCCTCGCGGGGTAGGTGGTGACGGTTGGCCACGTATTCAGCCAGGGCGCGCGAACGGCCCGTGGCCAACTCCTCGTTGTGGAGATAAGGTGATTCCGGGGAGGCGTAGCCGACGATGTCGACGGCGGCGATCTCCACGTTGGGGTCGGTCAGCGAGTAGCGGATGGAGTCGTCGATGATCTGAAGCTCCTTGCGGTTGTCGATGAGCTGGCCGTTGCGTGTGCGGTAGGGGGCGTCGTGGAGCACGGTGCGGTCCACCTCGAATTGCACCCTTGCCTTCCCTTCATGTACGGCCACGGGAAGCTCCGTGACGGAGGGGGTGATGTAGACGCGCTTCATCTCCCCGGCGGGGTTGAGGTTGAGGGGCGTGCCCGTGGCGGGGGCGGAGCCGAGGTCCACGCCGCAGCCGCAGGAGTCAACGGGGAAGGAGATCTGCGCCCCGGGCTTGATCATCCAGGGGAGCAGGGGCACGGAGGCCGTGTAGCTGACGGCCTGCGGCTTGCCGTTGTGGCGGCGCACGGAGTAGGCCACGTCCGGATGGCGGTCCGTGGTCTCCTTCAGTATGTTGCGTTCGATGGCGATCTGCATGTTGCGGCCGTTGACGAGCACGGCGGGCAGCGTCGTCGCGTTCCCCTTGTCGTCGGAGATGACGGGGGTGATGTAGATCTGATGGTTGTTTTTGAGTCGCAGGTCGTCGAGCACGATCTCGGTCTTGACGTCGAGCGAGTTGCCGTTGCGATGGAGCGAGAGACCGTCGGTCTTGATGTCGGCGGCGAGGGCCGTCGCAGCGGATGCCGCGAGGATCGCGGGGGTCAGGATGTAGGCGATATTCAGTTTCATAGACGGCAAGGCTTAGAAGATGTACATTAGGGAAAGGCCGAGCTTCGTGATGCCGGCGTAGTTGGTTTGTCCCGACTTGATTTTGTTGCCACATTCCGTGCAGGGGTATTTGTCATACCATATGTGGTTGTAGCCGACGCCGATTTCGGCCTCGATGTTGAAGTGGCGGGTGATGCTCCATTGGTAGCCGTAGGTTGCGCCGACGCCGGCGAATGTGCCCTGCATGCGTGAGTCTTTCACGCCCGTGCGGATATTGTCGCCTCCGAAGAAGGCTCCCGGGATGGGGAGGTTGACCTTGGCGGCGTTAAACTGTCCACCCATGGCGTGTACGCCGAAGAAGGAGCCGTTGAAGGCCGTGCAGTTCCACCAGCGGAATTCCGGCATCGCCACCCAGTGCTTCGCCTTTTTGCCGTCGGAGAATGTCCAGGGGTTAAGGCCGTAGACGAGGTTGATGGTATTTTTTTGAGAAACGGCGAGTTCCGCCCCGATGTTCGGGGTTGTTGTTGCGTCGTAGAGTAGGTTTGTTTTGAGCGCAAACTGAGCTTTTGCACGGGGGATGAAGGCTGTGCAAGATAGGCAAAGGGCTGCGAGGAGTGCAGCTGATGGTTTCCGGCTCATCTTTTATTTGTGATGGTTAACTCAGACAGGGTGGAGGAGGGCATGGAAGTCAAAAAGGAAATAACGACCTGGCTCTGTCGCCATCATGTCAGATTGGTTTTCAAATGTGTGTACGTTAAGTAAAAGCAAAATTAATAAAAAAATATAGCAGATACAAGAAAAAAATATAAATCTGCGAAAAATTAGCAAAAATTGCCGAAAAAATCACCCTAACCACGGGCCGCTGCAGGTTCGCGCCGGAGGGCGGTTGAGAGCGGGGCAAGAATTGCCGCTCCTGTCAGGGCTTGCCTTTGCCGGCCGGCAGTAGCAAAACAAAAAAAGCGGCCAACCGGGGGGGTTGGCCGCTTTTTGCGGTGTCAGATCGGACGGGCCGATCCGGGTGGATTCTGTTTAGAGTTTCTTCTTCAAAGGAACTGCGATAGGGCCTTTGAGAACACCCCACTTGTGGGTAACTGTTACAGGAACGATCAGGTAAGCGTCAGCCTGGAGAGGAGCACCGTTGTTCTGGAATACGAGTTCGCCGGTAGCGTCAGAAACGTTGGCTGTCATATTCAAAGATGCAAGAGTGCGAACGCCTTCAGTGCCGGCTACGTTGTTGGCAACCTTGATCTCACCCTGGAAGCTTACGTTGGTGATGCCGTAGTACTGCCAGTAGTCGTAAGCGTAAGGCTCGGCTGTTGTAGGTTGCTTAGCAACGAGATTGCCGAATGCGTCCTTCATAGTGAACTTGTTGCCGATGTTGAACTTCTGCTCTACAGAGTTGTCGATGATAGCCTCACCTACAGAAGGATGGAGGCTGAGGATCTTGACGATTTCGAGAGTTGAAGTAGCGAATACATAGCGGTTGTAAGACTTGCCATTGATGTCAGCGCTCCAGTTGAGGGTAACAACATTGTTGCTGCCGTCAGCCTTGCCGCTTACGAGAGCCTTACCGGCTGCGGTGTTGGCGATTACGTAGCTGATTTGTTTGAGGTCCTTTTGGTTGGCTGTTGTCATCTGCCAGTGTCCGAGCTGCTTGTAGTCGAGAGCTTCGCCCCAATATACTCCAGCGTGAGGAGCGTAGTCGAGGTCATAGTACTCGCAAGAAGCAAGACCCTTTACAAGAGGCTGGATGCGGCCTTCGAGGATGTTGGTGTCATAATAAGCGGTTACGCCGTTCCATGCACCGTTCACAAGCTTCATAGGCACGGGGTAAACGAGCATGTTCTCGTTCTTCCATTTCAGAGGATCTGTCTCGCCGAGAGTAGGCTTGGCAACCGGAGTTGTCACAGTCCACTTAAGGTTGAGGACGATGTTCGGGTTAAGACCCTTAGGATCGATGAAGGTAACTTTCTTCACAGGAGCAGCTACGTTGTTGCCAACGATAAGCTTGTTGACTGCGAGTGTGTTGAGAGCTGCGAGGTCGTCGATAGTCATAGCCCAAGACATAACGGGGATAGCGTCAACCGGCTTGCCGTTAGGAATAACATTGACTACGAGAGAGCTCTGAGCAGTTGTGTGGGTGATCTGATGGTCTTCGCCGTATATCTTCCAGAACTCTTCCTTGCTCATGCCCTTGCCGTCGTTGAGCTTAACGAATACGTTCTTGATCATGTAGTCCCAAGTGAAGTCGTAAGAAGCTCCGGTGCACTGGTTGCCCTTGCTGTCGACATTGAGATTGAATACGATGTCCTTCATAGGCTGAGCCGTGAACTGAACTTTCAGGTAGCTAACCTCGATAACATTGTTGTTCTTGGTGTCAACGAGCATAGCGCGAACGATGGGCTCTTTACCAATGATTGCCTGGTTGCCTGCGCCTGCGCCGGGAGCAACCGGAGTAAGGATGCTGCCATTCTCACCGGAGAGGGTGTAGAATTGCTGCTGGTCGGTCTTGTCGGCGGTCTTTGCAAGATAAGGAGTCGTGGGATGACCGAATACGATGTCGAGACCGTAAGCATTGAGCTGAGCACGGGTCAGAGGCTGATGGTTGTTGTCAGCGGGGATGTCCTTGCTGTCGAATACCTTGCAGCCCTCTACGAGCTCGTAGAGATCGTAAGTTTTATCGTAAACAAGTTTTTTGTCAATCAGCTCGCTAACGCTTGAATTGTAGAGGGTTGCAGAGTCTGTGAGGTGAATCCTGTTCCTGTCGAGATTCTGACCAGGTACGAAACGAAGTTCGGGCTCGAAGTAAGTCTCAGCTACGCGAGTATACTCAGAGTAAACGGAAGCTGCGCCTTCACCCTTGAAGAGATGCTCCTTAGCGATGGGCACTTTAAGAGATACAGTGTAAATCTTGCTTGCGTCGCTTGTGAGGTTGAGTGATTCGGTGTTGTTCTTCGTTACGTTAACGATAAGAGTACCGTCAGCACCAACTTTGGCCTTGGCAACTTTCACAACAGTAGCCTTCTCGTCGCCTGCACGTGTAGAAGCGATGCGGGTTACGTAGCTCAGGTCGTTGATGTTGATATCTTCGTCCTTAAGCGTAGCGGGGTTCAGACGATAGTGAGCCTCGGTAGCGCCGTTGTTGATGATCCAAGCAACTTGGCCTTTGGTATTACGAACCCAATCTTTAGCTGTTTTGTCGTAGACAAGGTTGTTATATTTAGCGGACTCGAAAGCGATAGTAGGGATGCCACCAACATAGAGGTCGGGCTTGAGAGTCACGGAAGTCAGACGGCCGTCCATCGTGGCAGCGATTGCGTTGAGGGCGTTGTTGACTTCGGTTGTGATTTTCTCGGAAAGCTCACCAAGTTTGGTGTTGGCGGTGCCAAGGGCTGTAGTCAAGGCAGCGATGTCTGCCTTGTTGGTATCGGCAGTAGCCTTGATAGCGCTTACGGAAGTTTTGAGAGTGTTCAGCTCGCCTTCGAGAACAGCGATTTTGTCAAGTTTAGCCTTGATTTCGTCAATTGAACCAAGTTTTTCAGTAGCGATTTTCTTGAACTCTTCGAAAGTCTTGAGCTGGGTGTTGATAGTCTCGATAGCCTTGGCCTGGTCAGCGATAGCCTGAGCGTTTGCGCCGATGCTGGCATCGATCTTTTCAAGGTCGATGTTGCTAAGACCAGCCTGGATACCGTCGATTCTGCCGGCAAGAGCTGCAATTTCCTCAGCAGTGGCCTTGGAAGCATTGTTGACGAGCTCCTCAGCTTTCTTGATAGCTTCGGCAAGAGCTTCAGCCTTAGCGGTCTCAGCAGCCTGTTTAGCGGCCTGAGCCTCAGCCATGGCCTCAGCAGCGGCCGTGGCAGCGTCGTCGCCCTTGGCAGCAGCAGCGGCAGCGTCCTTAAGAGCCTGCTCAGCAGATGCCTTGGCAGCTTCAGCCGTTGCCTTGGCTCCGGATTCAGCAGCCTTAAGGTCAGCGAGCTGCTTCGAGAGGTCGCTCGTCTGAGTGTTAAGATTGTCGATGTCGTCGTCATAGTCCTTGCAGCCGACGAAGGTCGTCGATACGCCGCCAAGAAGCAATGAAGCGAACATCAAGCTTACTAATTTTTTGTTCATACTAAATTAATTTATGTTAAACAATTGAACTTGTTCGTTTGAAAAATTTAAAGTTGTTTTGTCGAAATTAGATTTGTTTTGTTTTACTAAATTAGATTTGCGAATTTCCCTTGTTCCGTTGGGGCGTCTCCGGAGGCTTCCTGCTGGCGGATTGATTGAAATCTCGCGGTTTTCAACCGATTGAATCTCAGCCATATCCTATGCGTTTCGCCTATCTCCCGGGGCTTTCCTGCCGAGAGGGTTGGGAAATTCAGCTTCAAAATTAGATATAATTAATCACAAATACAAATATTTGCATTAATTTTTTTCAAATTTTGAAGTATTGGTTTGTTGACGTTGGTCGGATGTCGGCCTATATCTTCTTGTGGGAGTGGGTTCATATTTTGTTTTTGGTTTTTCCGTTGTCGGTGTTTTGTTTTTGTTTGAAAATCGTGGTCTCCCTTGTCGGTGGGTTTTATAGGCTCGCCGCTTTCGGTCTCGGCGTTAAAAATTGTAAGAATAGGATCTGCGCTCACTATCGACAACTGTTAACGAGGAGGGGATAGGGATGATTTGACCGCAAAATTAGTCAGAAAAATCATAATTGCCAAATTTTTGCGACATATTTGTCGCAAAAATGCTTAAAATGGCCTAAATCGACCTCGAAAACAGCCTGAATCGACTGTCCTCAAGGCCGTTCTTTTATCTTACGCTGTCGAGCATCGGCGGCGGGGGGCATTCATAGTTGGAAATCGGCAACTTTATGGCATTCAGCTCCTCCAAGGTATGGATCGGAGGGCGGGCTGCGGATGGCCAGGGCCGACCGTTGAGCGAGGCGAAATAGAGCAGACATGCGTCCTGCCACCATTTCGCGTCGCGGGCCTGCGTCATAAGCCGCCTTTCCACGTCCTTATATATATAGGAGTCGAGCCACGGCTGCGCCGCTCCCCATTGCCCTTGCATCTTCTCCACCGTTTCGAGCCCGCGCTGATAGAGGCCGCCCATCTCCTCCCAGAGGGTCAGCCCGCTTTTCATGCGATGGGTCCACGGCACGTGGTGGAACCACAGCAGCAGCTCCTCCGGACAGGTCTCCACGTCGGCATAGCGCGAACGGAACGGCTCCGGATACTGCCCGACGGCGTCGCTCCCAGACGGCGAACGGTCGAACCCGATTCCAGCGCTGTCGGCGCGATGATAGTAGCTTGGAAGCCAGTCGGGACGTGCCCCCAGCACGTCGCACCACGGTTCTGGCCCGTAGTGATGGCCGAAGGCGAAGATATGGTGAAGCCCCAACGGCATCATATAGTCCACCACCGCCTCACGGCTTCCCAACATCATCTCCCTCAGTCCCTCGCGCACCTCTTCCGGCATCTTGCGATAGCCATCCAGCGCAAGCGGCAGCCACTCGTCGACAATCTCCTCCGAAGAGAGCGAAGGATCCCAGGCCAGACGCCCGAAGGCATACCAATTGGCCCGCGCAAGCGGATGGGCCGTGAAATTCTCGGAGTCACCGATATTGGCTACCCCCGCCACCCCCTTCAGCGTCTCCGGCCTGACATCCTCGAAAAATTCCTCCCACATCGGAGCAAGATATGCTAAATGATTGCTGTGGCCGAGATATTCCTGGGTAATCTGAAATTCCACCATCTGATCCGTGGCCGGCATCGCCCCGAAGAGCGGACTGAACGGTTCGCGGGGCTGGAAATCTATCGGGCCGTTCTTGATTTGCACGATTACGTCGGAGTCAAACTCCCCGTCGAGCGGCTGAAACTCCAGGTAGGCCTGCTTCGCACGGTCGGCATCCCCCGGGGAATAGACAAACGCCCTCCACATCACCACGCCTCCATGCCTGCGCAACGCCCTTGCCAGCATGTTGGCTCCGTCGGCATGGGTGCGCCCGAAGTCGCAGGGGCCGGGCTGCCCCTCGGAGTTGGCTTTCACCAAAAATCCTCCGAAATCGGGGATGAGCTTATAAATCTCGTCGGCCTTCCTTTTCCACCATTTCTGCACCGCCTGATCGAGCGGATCGGCCGTGGGCAGACGGTCCAGCTGCATCGGCGCGGCGAAATTGACGGATAGATAGACTTTCATGGCGTATGGACGCAGCTCGTCGGCGATCGTCGCCACCTTCCGCAGATAGTCTTCGCCAAGAATCTTCGAGGAGGCATTGACATTGTTTATGACCGCACCGTTGATGCCTACGGCCGCGTTGAGCTTTGCGTATTCGCGAAGACGGGAGACCACGGCATTTGACTGTGGCACAGTATCCGGCTGCGGGGATATTCCGGCAGGGGGCAGGTTTTCCCAGTCCCAGATGCTGGAGCCTGCGTAGCCGCGCTCGATGGTGCCGTCGAGGTTGTCCCAGTGGTTTAGGATGCGGATGGGGAAGGCGGGGACGGATGTGCCGGTCAGTTTGGCGTCCCTTGCGGCTTCGGCTGCTTCTGCTGCCGAAGCCGTCTTTCCCATGGCTTTTTTCAGTCGCATAGCTCCGTAGAGCAATCCGGCTTCGGCGTTGGCCTTGACGATGAACCCGCCTCCCGGCAGGGAATCGATGCGAAAGCCCTCGTTGCCGAGCCCCTTCTCCCTGACGAGCTTAAGCTCCGTCTTCACGGGGAGGCCGGAGAGCTCCTCGCGGGCGATGTCGACCGGGGTAAGCGGCTTTGCCTTCCCGGCGGAGACTGCCGCCGGGAAGGCAAGGATAATGAGGGAAATCGCTAATATGATATTCCGGATCATTGCTTTTGTGTCAGGAATGGTTTCGGGTTGTAGTCGCGGTCGAGGAGCAGGGGATAGTCGGTGCGTCCCGACACGGGGAAACCGTTCTTCCAGGAATCTCCGTCGGTCACTCCCCAGGCCGTCACTCTCGTGATGTCGTCGGCATGGCGCAGATAAATGTCGAACACCTCGCGCATCCTGTCGTTCCAGGCATTGGAGACGCTGTCGGGAAGCCCTCCCGTATAAGGATTCAATTCCTTTTTCATGTCGACTTTCTCGCTGATGTTGGCCCCTTGATATACTGTCGGCAGGGCGCTCATGTCAAGCTCTGTGATCATTACCTTGCAGCCGGTGTTTATAAAGGAGTCCATCGCCGCCTCATATTCCTTCAGGTCGGGATAGTCCATGCCGATATGGCTCTGCATGCCGATGGCATCCAAGCGCAGCCCTTTGGCCTTCATTTCGCGGGCAAGGCGCACGTAGGTGTCGCGGCGGCCGGGCACGTTCATGCCGTAGTCGTTGAGGTAGAGCTCCGCGTCAGGGTCGGCCTCGTGGGCATATTCGAAAGCCAAAGGAATGAACTCCTCGCCGAGAATCTCATAGAAAGGCGACTTGCGGAAGCTGCCATCCTCCACGATCGCCTCGTTGACCACGTCCCATCCTTTCACCCGGCCCTTGTAGCGGCCCACGACGGCATGGATATGGTCGCGCATACGGCGTTTGAGTGTGTCGGCGGAGACTCGCTCCCCCTTTTCATCCTTAAAAAACCATGGGGCGCATTGCGAATGCCAGATAAGGCAATGGCCCACGATATGCTTGCCGTTGTCTTCGGCCAGCTTGATAAATGCGTCGGCGTCGGCCCAGAAGTAGCGGTCGCGTTCGGGATGTATCTCCTCGCATTTCATCACGTTTTCCGCCACGAAGGAATTGAAATGCTTCAGCGCGGCGGCCTGTCCGAGGGAGTCCTCGCCGGAGATCTGGCGTCCGTTGAGGGCCGTGCCGAGAAGGAACTTGTCTTCGAATGCCTTGTAGAGGCCGGGGGCTTCTTCCGGGGTGGAGGTGGAGGAATTGCCCGCGCAGGAGCAGGCAAGGAGGAGAGATGAGATGAAGGTCAACTTGGTCTTAAACATAGATGGAAATTTTGAGTTGTTTCGTTTTTGCAAAATTAGGGAAAAAGATGGAGATCGCTGTAAATCGCGGTTGCAAAGCCGCTTCCGATGGTTGCATCGCTTTTTTCAGCGTAACATGATACATGGAGAAATGTAACGAATGCGAATTAACATGCAAAAATATTGGCGATTCCACGATTCTTTTTCCTAATTTTGCAGCCGAAGGCAAAGGCTTCTGTTGCGCCTCGCCCCTTCAGACGAAAACCTTCAAATCATGACCAGACCGCTTCGATTCCTCTCCATCCTCCTCCTGCTCCTCTGCCGTGGTTTTGCCGCGCAGGCCCAGCCCGCCTCCATGCTGACATCGGGCGACGGGCTGACGAGCAGTCTTATAAACAATATCTACCAGGATTCCAAAGGCTACGTATGGATAGCCACAGAATACGGGCTCAACCGCTACGACGGCACCTCCATCCGCTCCTATCTCAGCGAGCGCGGCGATTCCGCCACGCTCTGTGACAGCTACGTCCACACCATGATAGAGACCGCCCCCGGAAACATGCTTGTCGGGACGGTCAAGGGTCTTATGTCGTGGGACAGCGGTAGCGAATCTTTCCGCTACATCCCCCTCAGCCTCAACAAGCAGCCTATCCAGCCTCACATCACCGACATAACGCGCCTCTCCAACGGCGAAATATGGATTGGCACCGCCGGCTACGGCCTTTTCCGATACAAGGCCGACTCTCAAGAGGCCGAGCGCATCTCCGGGATGCCGGCGTTCGTGGAAAATGCCTTCATCAGCGACATCTTCGAAGACTCCAGCCACACCATCTGGATCGGCACGGAAAACAGCGGCCTCTGCCGCATCTACCCTTCGGGTCGCGAAGGGCGCAAGGGGAGGATATACCGCGCTCCCGAGATCGGGGGAGACAAAATCTCATCCATAGCCGAAGACACGGAGAAGGGGATAATATATGTAGGGTCGCTCGATGGGGGCGTCACGGCCATTGGGATGGTAGGGGGCGAGGCACGCAGGATTCCGGGTGAAGCCGTGGCGATCAAGTCGCTTATGATGGCCGCCGGGGAATGCTACGCCGGCACGGAGGGACGCGGCGTGCGCCTCGTCTCTCCGCAGGGTCTCGCGGATATGCCCCTCTCTTCCCCTTTGGCCACGCTGACCTCGGGGAAGGTGCATCAGATGATGGCCGACCGCGAGGGCAATCTCTGGATCGGGCTATATCAGCAGGGTGTCGGCTTCATCCCCTCCCAGCGCCGCATGTTCGCCTCCTACGGGCGCGTCTCCTCCCCCGCCAATCCGATAGGCGAGGGGTGCGTGATGGCGATATGCCATGCCGACGGCCGACGGCTCTGGGTCAGCTGCGACAACGAAGGAATCTACCAACTTGACGAAAACCGCCGTCGGCTTCGCCATATCCCCCACCCCTCGACGGCCACCTGCCTCTTCAGCGACAGCAAGGGGAGACTATGGGCCGGCACGTTCAATTCCGGACTCTTCCTCATCCCCCCGGCGGGAGAGACCCCGCAAAAGATAGCCCCTTTGGGCAATGTGAAGATTTATAGCATTGGTGAGGACAGCAACGGCCATCTATGCCTCGCTACGTTCGGACGGGGCGTCGTGGGTTATAATCCAGAAAGCGGCTCAATCTACGGAATCACGGCCCCCGACGCGGTCGGCGGCGACTCCAACCGTCCGCAGGACTGGGTCAACAGTCTTCTCCCGACCGCCGACGGGAAAATATGGCTCGCCCACTACGGAGGGGTGAGCTGCTTCGACACAGCGAAAAAGAGATTCCTCTCATTTTCCGGAAAGGAGAATATCGTCGACGATTGCCTCGGTTATGCCATAGCGAAAGGGAAGGACGGAAAGATATGGCTTGGTACGTCTGACGGACTCTACAGCCACGATCCCGCCTCTGGAAAGCTCGAACACTTCACGACCTCCGACGGGCTCCCCAACTCCGTCGTCTGCGGCATTTGCGAGGACGAAGGGGGCAACCTCTGGATAAGCACCTATCGCGGTCTTGCCAAATTCGACCCCTCGACCCGCCGTTTTGTCACGTTTGACTCCGGCGACGGCCTGCAGAGCAACGAGTTCACCCACGGTGCATTCTGCAAAGACCCCAACGGCAACGTCTACTTCGGCGGCGTCAACGGTTTCAGCGTCTTCTATCCCTACGACATCAACGACAAGCCACGCGAATACAACCCCGTGCTGACATGGTTCGGGATTTTTTCGGAGAGAGTGACGACCAACACCCTGTCGGGTGGGCGGCCCGTGGTGGAGACCGGCATTGAGGAGGCGGAGAAAGTCTCCGTCTCAAGCCGCGACAACACTTTCTCCATCGGTTTCTCCACCCTGACCTACGACAATCCCGAAAAACTCATCTATGAATACCGCATCCTTGAGCATGGCAACGGCTGGCTCTCGACCCTCCCGGGCCAGAACCACATCTCCCTCAACAACATGTCGCCCGGGAAATACCACTTCCAGCTCCGCGTGGCCGGCGACGAATCTGAAAACGGCACCCGCAAACTGCTGATAGAGGTCCGTCCGCCGTGGTATCAGTCGTGGTGGGCCATTCTCATATATCTCTTGGTGGGGATGGGGCTGATTGTGGCCTCCGTCCATTTCGTGCGCCTTAAAGATAGCCAGCGTCGCGAAAGGGAAGACCGCCGCCGCTCCGAGGAGGTGCTGGAGGCAAAATTGCAGTTCTTCACCAACATCTCCCACGAGATACGCACCCCCATGACCCTAATCATCAATCCTCTGGAGCGTCTTCTCGAACAATGCCGCGACCCTCATCTGAAAAGCGTCTACTCCATCATCTATAGAAACGCCAACCGCATCCTCAACCTCGTCAACCAGTTGATGGACATGCGCAAGCTTGAGAAGGGACAGGTGAGACTCAAGATGAGGGAGACGGAGATGGTCGGCTTCATCAACAACGCCATGCTCCCCTTCGAATATATCGCCGGACAGAAAAAGATAAGCTTCACATTCACCCACGACGAAGAACCCGTCGACGCCTGGGTCGACCCCTCGCAATTCGACAAGGTGCTCCTCAACGTCTTCTCCAACGCTTTCAAATACACGCCCCAAGGGGGAGAGATAAGCGTCAGCCTGCATAAGGGCAGCGACAAGGATGGGGAATATCCCCTCGACAGATATGTGGAGCTTACGGTGGCCGACACGGGCATCGGAATCGACCCCGACAAGCTTGAAAAGATTTTCGAAAGATTCTATAGGATAGGCAATGACATCACCGACTCCTCCTCCGGCACGGGAATCGGGCTCCATCTCTGCCGTTCGCTCGTGGAGCTCCACCATGGCTCCATCTCCGCCCGCAACCGCCGGGAGCATACAGGATGCGAGATAATAATCCGCATCCCCGAGGGGAGCGCCCATCTGAGCGAAGAGGAGATGAAGGAGACTGACGCCAACGAGACCGCCACTCCGCTGCCACGTCATTCCTCCCCCGAACTTGCCCCGGAGCCGGAGGCCGATCCCAAGCAGAAGCCGCGCACGAAGAAGACCGTGGCCATTATTGAAGACGATCCCGACATCCGCAACTTCCTGACCTCCGAACTCTGTGGCGACTACAAGGTCACGACCTACGACAACGGCGACGACGCCCTGAAGGCTATCCTCTCGGCCGACGCCCCCGACATCATAATCTCCGACGTCATGATGCCCGGAATCGACGGCTATCAGCTTTGCAAACGAGTGAAGCAGAACGTCAACGTCAACCATATCCCCGTCGTGCTGATATCAGCGCGCACCGACGACCGCCACCGTATACTCGGACTCGAAGCCGGGGCCGACTCCTACATGGCGAAGCCGTTCAACATTGAGGTGCTACGCACGACGGTGGCTTCCCTGCTCAACAACCGCAACCTGCTGAAAGCCAAATTCAGCGGGATGCAGCATCAGGAGGAGAGCGTGAAGAAAATCTCCCTGAAATCCCACGATGAGGTGCTGCTCAACAAAATCATGGACGTGGTCAACGCCAATATCTCCTCCTCGGAATTCAGCGTGGAGATGCTTGCCTCGGAAGTGGGGCTGAGCAGGGTGCATCTTCATCGCAAACTGAAAGAACTGACCAACCTCCCCGCCCGCGACTTCATCCGGTCGATTCGCCTGCGCGAGGCTGCCCGGCTGCTGAAGGAGAAGAAGCTGTCGGTGGCGGAGGTGGCTTATGCCACGGGATTTTCCAATCCCTCGCATTTCTCCAACTCTTTCAAGGAGATGTTTGGCGTGCCCCCTACGGTGTATGCATCAAAAGAGGGGGAAGGTTGATAAACTCCCTTCCCCCTTACAGCGCTTATTATGAAAACATGATTATTTCTTGGTCTTGCGCGTGCTCTTTTTAGGAGCCGCGTCCTGGGCCTCCATCAGTTTTTTCGCCTCCTCGATAGTCAGGGCGGCGGCATCTGTGGTCTTCGGTATCTTGTAATTGACGGCACGCTTCGCCCCCTCCGGCTTATACGCCATATAAGGACCGAACCGACCGTTGAGCACCTCCAGGCCCGGCATCTCCGGGAATTCCTTGATCAGACGGTTGGCCTCCTCCTCTTTCTTCTTGGCGATAAGCGCCTCGGCCTCTTCCAAGGTTATCCCCTGCGGCGTAAGGTCCTTGGGGATAGAGACAAACATCTTCCCGAACTTCACGTACGGGCCGAAACGGCCGATGGCCGCCGTCACCTTCTCGCCGTCGATTTCCCCTACCATGCGCGGAAGATCGAATAGCTTCAGGGCTTCCTCCAAGGTGATGTTCGCCACGCTTTGGTCGGCCAAAAGACTCGCAAAGAGGGGTTTCTCCTCATCCTCGGCCTTACCGATCTGCACGACCGGACCAAACCGCCCGATCTTCACCGACACCGGGCGGCCCGACTTCGGGTCGATGCCAAGCTGACGTTCTCCCACCTTGTGCTCCATCCTCAGAGAATTGATTTTCTCGATCTCCGGGTGGAATCCGCCGTAGAAATCGGAAATCTCATTCTGCCAGCCGAGTTTCCCCTCAGCTATGTCGTCGAATTTCTCCTCCACCTTGGCCGTGAAATTGTAGTCGAGGATATCGGGGAAGTAATCTGTCAGGAATTGGTTGACGATCATCCCGACATCGGTCGGGACGAGTTTCCCCTTCTCCGAGCCGGTGTTTTCCGCCATCGTCTTCGCGCTGATTTTTCCGTTCTTTAGTGTCATCACCTCATATTCGCGTCTTGTGCCCTCCTTTTCGCCGCGTTTCACGTAGTCGCGGGCCTGGATTGTGGAGATTGTAGGGGCGTAGGTGGAGGGGCGGCCGATGCCAAGGTCCTCCATCTTCTTTACGAGCGAGGCCTCCGAGTAGCGTGCCGGAGGCTGGGTGAAACGCTCTGTGGCGGTGATTTCCACGGGTTCGAGGGTTTCCCCGGCTGTCATGAGGGGCAGCTCCACGAAATCCTTTTGGGTGGCTCCGTCTGAATTCCAGACATTAAGGAAGCCGTCGAATTTCACGACCTCCCCTTCGGCGCGGAAAGCATCGGGAAGTGGAGCTTTCCCGGCGGTAACAACGGCAATGTCTACGGTGGTCTTCTCGATTTCCGCGTCGGCCATCTGTGAGGCTACGGCGCGTCGCCAGATAAGCTCATAGAGCTTTTTCTCCTGCGGGGTGCCGTCGATGGTGCGGTTGATTATGTATGTGGGGCGGATGGCCTCGTGGGCCTCCTGCGCTCCCTTTGAATGCGTGTGGAAACGGTGCACCTTTAGATACCTTTCTCCCATGCTCTCCTTTATAAGGGAGGATATGGAGCCGATGGCAAGGTCGGAGAGGTTGGTGGAGTCGGTACGCATATACGTGATTTTTCCGTCCTCATACAATTTCTGCGCGATCATCATCGTCTGGTTGACCGAAAAACCGAGCCTTCGGGATGCCTCCTGCTGGAGGGTGGAGGTGGTGAAAGGGGGATAGGGAGAGCGTTTCAGCGGTTTCACTGCCACGTCGGCCACATTGAACCCGGCGGAGACGCATTCCGAAAGGAAATTCCTTGCGGCCTCCTCAGAATCGAGGCGGCGGGGCAGCTCCGCTTTTACGGGCAATCCCGATGTGGCATGATTGAAGATGGCGTTGAGGCGAAAGAACGGTTCGGCCTTGAAAGCCTCTATCTCCTTCTCTCTTTCGCATATGAGCCTGACGGCCACGCTCTGCACCCTTCCGGCGCTCAGAGAGGGTTTGATTTTCTTCCAAAGCACCGGACTGAGCTCAAAACCTACGATTCGGTCGAGCACGCGTCGGGCCTGCTGGGCGTTTACGCGGTCGATGTCGATCGTGCGTGGATTCTCGATGGCCGAAAGGATGGCGGGCTTGGTGATTTCGTGGAAAACGATGCGCCGCGTGGTGGCGGGATCCAGGTTGAGCACCTCCGCGAGATGCCAGGCTATCGCCTCCCCCTCGCGGTCTTCATCGGAAGCGAGCCACACGGAGTCGGCCTCCTTTGCGGCCTTGCGGAGCCTCTTTACGAGCTCTTTCTTGTCGTCGGGGATTTCATATACGGGTTTGAACCCGTCTTCAACGTCGATGCTGAAGCCGTGTTTCTTGAGGTCGCGAATATGTCCGTAGCTCGACATGACTGAGAAGTCTTTGCCGAGGAATTTTTCTATGGTCTTAGCCTTTGCAGGCGACTCTACGATAACCAGATTTTTCATCTCGATAGGGTTTGGTTTTTGTGCCAAAGGCAAGTGTGAAAGGATGCTGCGGATGGTGGAAAGCCGAGGCCGGCCACTTCCCGGAGCTGAAAAGTCAAGGCGACTTTCCGGCAAATATCCTTCCGATATTTAAACTTGGGCGCAAAATTAACACTTTTTTTCTTTAACACACAATTAAGGAGAGAAGTTTTCTCAAATCCTATTTGTTTTCCCTCCCTGCGATAGTTTGGCAAGTCCTTCCTCAATCATACGGAGCCGACGCAAATTTGCGCCGGCTCCTTTTCATTTATCTCCGTAATGACCTTTGAGAGATACCACGTTGACAATTACCTTGTTATCCTCAATGTTGTAAATCATTCGGTCGCCCTTATTGATTTCTCTACTCCAGTAGCCGGAGTAATTTCCTTTGAGTTGTTCAACGTGTCCGGTGCCGGTGCCGGTGCCGGGATGTTGCCGAAGTTCCTCAAATAAATCGATGTTTTCTTTAGCGTTTTCTTTTGACCGGACTTTCGCCACTCCACCAAGTGTTTCGCAGCTTCCGGCATTAATATTAGTTCGTAAGTCATACGCCTAACAGTTCCCTTATTTCGTCCATTGAGTAAGCCCGGCACCTTCCGGCTTTTATATCTTCCATGCCACGTTTTACGGAGGCTATGTTTTCCGGGTCATTAAACCACGGGTCGCCGGAGGGAGATGGGTTTTCGCTTACTTCAACGGCCACGGTATTGGCTTTTGATATAAGAACCGTCTCGATGAAGTTCTTTAAGCTCTTGCCCTGGGCTACTGCCATGATGGAGAGCTTTTGCAGAGTATCGACGGGGAGGTCGATGTTTTTGCGCTTGATGTTTAGTGATGTTGCCATATCATTTAGATTTATGGTGCAAAGATATAAAATATATACTATATACACAAATATTAAGGGCAAAAAGTTTAGCCGGGCATTTTCATCGCTTTTCAACACGAGATTGTAAGAATAATAAATATTCGTTTAGTGATTTAATGGTCTGTGACTTTATTACCTTATTATAAGTAAACTTTGTTACAAATAATCAAGTTTACTTATTTACTTTATTACTTTTGCGTTCCTCGATAGCCCGGTACAGTGTTGCCCGGCTGATGCCTGTGGCAGCGGTTATTTCGGATATGGTGTGTAGCTTTGAATCGTACATCTTCAGAGCGGTCTCAATCTTTCCGGAGGCTGCTTTCGGTCGGCCTCCTTTGCGCCCTCTGGCACGTGCTGCCTCAAGTCCGTCCTTGGTACGCCTCGATATTGTTCTTGATTTCAACTTCGGTGAATCCTATGGAGTTTCTGAGATAGTCTCGAACATGGCGGTCTCGGATATCCCAAGAGAGCGAAAGCTTCCGATGCAGGTCTCGCACTTCGGCATCCTCGTTTTCTCGCTGAGGATAATGCAGAGGCGTAAATTTGAATGCGATGATTTTTCGCCCATCCTTGATAGGTTCAAAGTCGAAACTATAGGGTGCTGCCGCATCCAATTCTCTTTTCGCTGGCTCAATAACATATCTGACGAAATCTGCGGTAAGTTTATACTTGTCCTTGATTGCAAACATCTCTTTGAGCTTTGTAATGGAATAGATGATTGGCTCGGTCTTTCCGCTGAAGAGTTCATAGAAGCGGATGGCATAGACTGATTTCAGCGCTATGGCTCTTTTTACATCCAATTTACGATATCCACTTCGATAGTCGAGAATAGCCTCCCAAAAGAGCTTGTGAACCTGCAACTGCACCTCGGATCCATACCGAGGTATAGTGGCGGTTATGATAGGGGAGAATACCACCCAGCTGCCATCGGCTGCTTGATACTCGATGACACGTCCGATGAAGTCTTTGGCTGCTTTCCGAACTGCGAAGATATTTGAACTATCATCGTCCTGGAGTATCAAGTCAATGGGTACCGAGATAATGGGGAATTCTCCTTCCTCGACTTTGAATTGTTTCCCGGCAATATGTCGAGTACCATCGATTTTTGATTGGGCAGCACTGGCAACGGCAAGCATCATCCGTTTCTGATAGAGGTTAGCTTTATACTTGGCGGTCGTAAGATCATAACCCTGAAGAATCATCCTCGAGGATTCCGTCAGTTGGGTTTTCTTGGGCGGTTGGGGTGAGTTCTTTTTCATAGCGCAAAGATAATAAAAATAATTCAAATATGAGTAATTTTGAAAATACTCATTAACTACGACCAAAGTACTAAATTTCTCATAGTTCAGACCTCGAAAAGTACTATAAAACTCATAGAAAGTACTATAAAACTCATAGTTAACAAAAAAAATACGCCTGTAAATGATTTAAATCAATTATATACAAGCGTGCTTTTCAAGGGCGGTAAGCATATAGTAGGCTATGCTTTGAAGTAAGCATTGGCTTTTAGGGTTGTTTTGAGCCCTCGATGGGCGAAAAAACAACCTCCAATCGAGGGGATACAAAAGGGAAAAAGCAAAGCAAAACGAACAGAGCCACCCGGCTCCGGAGGGGCAAATTTAGGGGGCGATGTACATTTTTTTGTACATAAATTTGTTATATAGTTGAATAATAGCTATATTTGCACAAATTTTAATTTTTAAGGAATATGGAAGCATTATCAGTCAGTGATTACAGAAACAACCTCGCCGCATCGTTCGACCGGGCGGATGAGGGGGAACGAGTCCTGATACGTCGCAAGAACTCTCTCTACGCCCTCGTGAGTGTCGGTCGGGGGGAACTGACCCTTTCACCGAAGCAGCAGCGGCAAGTGGACGAATTTGCAGAGAGCCTTAGACGCAGTTGGGAGCAGGTAAAACTAATGGAGGAAGGTAAACTTCCTCGTAGAACCATCCAAGATATGCTCGATGAACTTTGACATTATACCCACACCTGACTTTGAAAGGTCATTCAAAGCTCTTTCCAAGAGACATAGGTCATTAAAGAATGACCTATGTGAATTCTCTCGTTCCTTGCAGGAAAATCCCTTTCAGGGAGTGGAATTAAGTCCTGGCATCCGGAAGATAAGAATGGCTATTGCTTCCAAAGGCAAAGGCAAGTCCGGTGGTGCGAGGGTCATTACCTACACAGTCATTGCCGCCGAGATGGAAGGCAGGGTATATCTGATGAAGATTTATGACAAGTCAGATTTCTCTACTGTCGATTTGTCGATTCTGAAGGAAATAGCAAGCGAACTAGATTAATTACAGTGTGGACGGGTGATAAAATCACGGTAGAAACTTTTTCGGTTTTAATAAATTTTGTAATTTTGCAAAAAATTTTCACTACAATGAAAAAGATAAAATTTCTATTCACCGTTATTGCTATGTTGGCTGGAATATTTGTCTATGTTTCATGCCAAAATTCTGAAATCGAGCCTATTGAAGAACCTGAATCCGCTCTAGAATTAAAGGGAGTTCAAGAGTTTAGAACAGCTCTAATTAACCTTTCTAATGGTGTAAATTCTAGGTCATTTGATGAAGAACCTTCTCAAAAAGACATAGAAACGTTAGTAGAGGTGTCTCGTGATTTCTTAGCTCAAAACGATATAACCAAAGAGGATCTCGACATCGAAGACGATGAAATGTTAGCTGTGGTGGCGATGGCTCTACTAGACTACCAAAAGACCGTCGTCGATCAGCCTGTATCAAGAACTACAGCTGGTGGTTGTGTACTTGAGGCTCTAGGTGTTAGAGAAGTTGTAAATGCAGCTGGCAAAGGAGCTGTTAAGAAAGTTGCAAAAGTCGCAGCAAAGGCGGTTTTGAAAAAGGCTATCCCGTATTTAGGCTGGGGCTTGTTTATCTATGATTATGTTGCTTGTGTTGTAGAGTGATAAGGCCTATAATACTTTCCATTGTATTCAGTATTGGACTCTTGTATTCAATGTATGAAGTCCTTAACGAATACAAAAAAGAAAGAATACCTCAAATAGGAAATCATACAAAATGAGGTATTATATTCTGTGGGGAATAATATTCTCTTATCTCATTTACGCGCAATGGATCAAATGATACAGTAATCTAAAAATAAGGTTGAATAAACTTATATTCCAAGTCCTCTCCCATATCCGAGCTGCTGCCTTACCCAAGCGTAAGCTTGGCTTCCCTTTTCAAACACTTTAGTCAGCCCCTTCTTGATCCCGTTCCAAAACCCTTGCTCCGTGACCCAATGCTGGTCATGGAGCATTAGCCTATGTCCTTCCTCCAGTCGCACCTGCAGGGGATTGTCCAACGGTATGTGCTGCCCTCTGACAACAATATGGTTGGACTGTACGGTCTCGCCGTTGAACAGACTGTTCCAATGTTCTCTCAGGCATACTCCGTATCCAATGAATTTTTCTATAAGGGATTCTCTTAGAGAGGCGTACTGTTCTAGTTGTCTGAGGTGGGTTCTTAGGGCAGAGCCATAAGCCCCTCGGGAGAGCGCACAACTACGGAGTAGTTTAAGTGCGCTTAAACTATGTAATCAAAGTTTTCCGCCTGCAAAGGTATATCAGACTCTTCGAATTACCAAATTATTTCCTTCCTAATTTGTCTGCAATGGCGAGTATTTCACGGCTCATGCCATCTGTCTTCTCAAATTCTTTGAAAAGATAATCTTCATCATTTGAACAGGCAGTAAAAAGAAGAGCCAGTCCTAGAATGGATAAAAGTTTAAGTCTCATATTTAAATTTATAGTTGAACTACAATATAACAATTGAATAAATTAAAAGTTCAGGGATGCGATGAGAAAATTGCATATTTTAGACACTTCGGTTTAATTTACTTCTGTTTAATGATGCTTTGGTTATAATATTTTAGAAATTAAGAACCGTAGTCTCATGATAGTATATTATATATTAATTATACGATATACAATTGATGAAAAATCCTCATTTTATTTATTTTGTACTTTTCTGTGATTGCTCGGTAGAGCGAGGATCGGCTTATTCCTGTGGCACCGGTTATTTCCTCTATGGTGTGCAGCTTTGATTCATACATCTTTAGTGCCGTCTCTACCTTGTCGTAGGACGCTTTAGGACGGCCTCCTTTGCGCCCTCTGGCACGTGCTGCCTCAAGTCCGTCCTTGGTACGCTGTCTTATGAGGTCTCTCTCGAACTGTGAGAGTCCTGCGAAGATTGTGAAGAGCAGGTTTCCCTGCGGTGTGGTGGTGTCAAGCCAAGTCTCACGGAGCGACTTTATCGAGGCTCCGGCATCATGCACCCTCTCGATGATGGTGAACAGTTCCTTTACAGAACGCCCTAGCCGGGTCAGTTCCGTTATAACCACTGTGTCTCCTTCCCTCAAAGCGTCGAGCATCCGCTCCAGTTCCGGACGCTGCGCCTTGGCTCCCGATATTTTCTCGCTGTATATCCTCTCGCATCCGGCAAGCCGGAGACTGTCGCATTGCCCGTCAAGGTTCTGTCCGGAGGTCGATACCCTTGCATATCCTATGGTCATGGTGTTTAGAACAATATAGATATTTATCGTCAGATGCTTACTTTTAGGTGCTATTTCAGGCGCCTAAAAGTAAGCATCTGACGATTCGTTGGTTTTCTTCTTTAACTGCGCCTCCATCTCGTCACGCTCCGGGGTTCCGACTTTTCCCCAGACCTCATCAACAAGTTCACTTGCTGGGGTCAAATTCATCTTTGCGATATTTTTAGTCCAAAGCTATTTGCATATTCCCACAATTAAGCGAAACTGCGATTCCGAGAGCCTTGAAAGCCCTTGTTATGGTATTGATAGTAGGATTGTAGCCGCGTTCAATCCGGCTGACTTGCGCTTTCTTCACGCCCATAAGTTCTGCTAATTGGTCTTGGGTCATGTTGCGCTCTTTTCTTGCCGCCTTGATAGCCTCGCCGATATGGTAGCTTTGGATTGCTTCCCTTACTTCGGCTTCGTATGCGTCGCGTTCCGGTGTTCCTATTTTGCCGAGGTGACGGTCTTTCAGTTCCTCAAAGGTTGTTACTTTCATCTGTGCCATAACTTATTTGTCTTTGGTTTCAAAATATTCTTTCCTTATCGCTTGCGCGTGTTTGATTTCGCTTTTCGGGGTCTTTTGAGTTTTCTTCATAAGTCCGTGGGTAGCGACAACGAGTGTTTCACCGTCTTTGTCCCAAAAGGCAAACAATCGGTATGCCATCCCCTGCCAAGATGTGCGGAACTCCCAAATATCATTATCGCCAAGCTTCTTGAACAGGTCTGCATCTTTGACCCCTCCGGCTACCTTGTCTATATTATAGAATACCTTGCGGAGTACAGCTGGGGCGAGGCTTTCTAAAAATGCGTCAGCCTCCGGGAGTATTACGAGTTTGAAAATCGGTTTGTCCATATCGTTGTTTGTTTACTCTGCAAAGTTACGAATAAATCTACATATATAGAAACATTCGGAGACGATTTTGTTCTCAATATCTTCTTAATGTCAGTAATTATGAGAACGAATCATAGCCAAAAGTCCGTCTTTACACCTACTTTTGGCTATGATTCGATGAGGTGGAGGCTGTCATAAGAACCGATTCATAGCTATAAGTAGCTTTTTCTACCCACTTATAGCTATGAATCGGTGATTTGATTTACCACTGCTGAGGTGGTAAATATGGCGTATGGTGGTAAATTTGAGTGTTGAGAATTCTTTTTACAGACCGACTTCTTGCCAAAAGTGGTATTTTAACCCACTTTTGGCAAGAAGTCGGTTTAGGGAGTCTCTAAAACCAAGTTTCTATCACGAAAAGAGAATTTGATTTAGATATGGGTTTTGAGACGGATATTTCTTTGAATGAGGTAGTCTGAGGACTTGTTGCCAGACATTCTCAAAAACGGCCGTTTATAATACGGACTATCCGATGAAATGCCGGAGGATAGATTCACCGTTTGAGTAGGGGTAGGGCAATAGGCATACTGCGGCCAATAGAGCGATAAAGACAATTGCTATTATTGCTGTACCCCATCGCACTAATGACGGTGGTATTTCTCCGATGAGCTTACGGACTTTTTCAGAACGTAATTCTATAATATCTTTTGTCATTTTTATTGTTTTAAGATGGGAGGAATTAAATTTAACCCCTCCCATCAATACTCTCAGTTGATTATTTATATTTTTTTATAATACTGGCAATAATGACTACTACACATAGTATTAATCCACTCCAAGGTAGTTTCTTTGAAATATCTATATTAAAAAAAGATAATACTGACAGTATGAAAATAATAACTACGATAGCAGAAATTATCTGTTTGACTGATGGTTTCATTTAGTATGGAGTCCAAATAGCACAGCTTAAAGCAGCTCCAGCAGCCACGGCTGCTGGACCTTCTGGTCCAATGAAGGCAGAAGCTATGTTTAGGATTACTCCTGTTGTAGAACCCATTCTACGAGAAAAGCAGTCGCTCCAACTCTCGGCTCTTGATTGAGGTATAAGGGTGGAGTTGTCAAATACCTTGATTACATTGAGGGTGAATTCATTTGATTCTGCATTCTCATGCAAAGAGATTTCTTGTAGGGGTTCCTTTTCCTTATTCAGGTATTGATTTATACCTGTAGTTGAATTTAGAACTTTGATGTAGAAATCAATCTCCCCGTTTTCATCAACGTCACAACCATATTCCGACCCATTCTGAGTAAGGGTAAGATGGAGATTACTTATTTCATCTTCATCTTTGAAGGAAACGTTGTATATGCCGTCTCCCTCACTTCTGCTGTTCGAAATAGGGGTTACAGTTACCTCTCCAAGATAAACGTATTCCATCTCAGAGTTGTCTGCCTGGGCAGGATTTATTGCATCCTCCTCGTTTTGGCACGCTACAAGGGCTACTAAGCCCGCGAGCAACACGAATGTTGCTGAAAGAAATTTGTACATATTTATTATTATTTAGATTGAGAGTATTATAATGTTTAATTACCGAGTTCAAGTTGGTTTTTTACGAGGTTATAGTATGCTCCTTTCTTATCGATGAGAGATGTGTGATTACCGGTTTCAACAACCCTGCCTCCATCCAGTACGATAATCTGGTCTGCGTTTTTGACTGTCGATAGACGGTGAGCAACGACTACAACAGTTCGTCCTTTGTAGAAATCATCGAGATTTTCAACAATGGCTCTCTCATTCTTAGCATCGAGGGCATTAGTCGCTTCATCAAGGAAGATGAAGTCCGGATTCTTATATACGGCACGGGCTATGAGTATGCGTTGTTTCTGTCCTTGGCTTAATCCAACACCATCTTGACCAATTAAGGTGTTATATTTAAGAGGCAGACTCATTACATAATCATGAATATTAGCGATTCTTGCAGCTTGTTCAAGTCGTTCAGTGTCAATATCTCCATCATCAACCGCTATGTTCCGGGCTATTGATTCCGAGAAGATTACTCCATCCTGCAAGACAACACCGCAATGACGACGCCACCATTTTAGATTATATTCGTTGATGTTTCGACCTGCTATTGTAATCTTGCCAGACATGACAGGGTAATAACCAAGCATAAGTTTTATCAATGTTGTCTTACCGCTACCGGATGCCCCTACAATAGCTGTTACTTTGCCTCTAGGTATATTGAAAGATATCCCTTCAAGAGTATTTGAAAGCGCATGGGGATTATACTTGAAATCCACTTTGTCTATGGACAAAGTTTTTTCTCCTTTGAAATTGCGAACTTGATCCCCATTAGATTCTTCATTTTTTCCATCGTGAATCTCATTGATACGTTCAAGAGATATTTTAACATCTTGAAAAGAATAAATCAATGACATAAATTGATCTATGGGAGAATTTAGTTGGCCGATTATATACTGAACCGCGAGCATTGCCCCGAGTGTCATGTGACCGTTTATTACAGCTGTAGCAGCAAGCACGGTAATTATGATATTTTTGACTTCATTTATGAAAATAGAGCCGGCTTCTTGCGTCTGTTGTAATTTCAATGCCTTCATTTGGATTACGAATAAATCAGCCTGAGTGTCTTCCCATTCCCAACGCCGACGCTGTTCGCAGTCTTGAAGTTTTATTTCCTGCATGGATGTGATGAACTGATATGTCCGATTTTGATTCTTTGCCTGCTGTTCAAATAATTCGTAATCCAGTATTTTTCGTTTCTTCAAGAATATGGAAATCCATAATCCATATATGATACTTCCAAGAATCAACACACAGAAAATAAGCTTATCATAGATGAAAAGAACAATTCCTAAAATTATGAAACTAAATGATAGAAACAGTACTCCGAGTGCTTGATTCGTAAGAAAAGACTGGATTCTTGAATGATCACTTATTCTTTGAAGTAAGTCGCCCATTAATTTTGTATCGAAAAAAGACATTGGCAACTTTAAAAGCTTTATGAAAAAGTCACTCACGAGCGAAATATTTATTCGCATAGATATATGAAGCAACAGCCAGCGACGTACGAAATCCGTTGCTGTTTTACCAGTCACAATCATTAATTCACCCAATAATACCAGCCAAATAAAACCAATGTCGTTATTCTTTATTCCGATATCAACTATTGATTGTGTCAGAAATGGAAGAGTTAATTGAAGGATAGCTCCTAAAACCAACCCAAATGTGATTTGAATAAAATGCTTTTTATATTGGACTATATATTTGGATAAAAATTTGATGGAATTTGAATTAGCACTACTGTTCAATTTAATGGATTGAAATTGTTCAGTAGTCTTGAAAAATAATGCAATTCCTTTTGAAGATCCATCATAATTTGACGAAATCCAATGTTCTTGTAGCTCAGATTTGGAATATTTACATATTCCTTTGCCTGGATCCGCAATATAAAAATATTTTCCTTTTTTTACTTTATAGAGAACTACGAAATGATTTTGATTCCAATGCAGAATACAAGGGAGATTTTCCTGTATCAAAAAGTCTATACTCACTTTACCCGGAGTTGTTTCCAATCCAAGTTCATGGGCAGCATCGCAAATTCCCTTCATAGAGACTCCTTCTGTGGTGGCAAAGCATTTGTTTTTTAATGTATCGACTGTAGTTGATTTCCCCAGAAGGTTACATATCATCGCCAAACATGCGATGCCACACTGCATACTGTCTCGTTGAAAAATAAAAAAGGATCTATTCATGTTTATAAACGATTTTTTTCATTTTTACCAGCACCGGTACCTTTATATTTTGAGCGCGAGGTATTGAAATTATATCGGAATGTAACGACAATATTTCTGGATTCCTGATAGTTGTTGGTGATTACCTTGATATCTCCGTTGTAAGTTATCATCCGCGAATTATTTGTGTTGAAAATATCGTTTGCTGTTAATCCAACGGTGAATTTATTGTCAAAGAAAGATTTTCTTATGCCAAGATTGAGATAACTAGCTGCCTTTAGGTATGAGTTTTGGCGGAAACCTGAGCTTCTGGCCATCAAATCAAGGTCAACTATCCATTCGTAAGGCAATGATATGGCGTTATCCCAATTAAGAAAGAAATAAGGGCTGTTAAACTTTTTTTCTTTATCAAGAAATGTCTCCGTGAAAATATTGCAGAATATACCCAGCGTTGCTGCTGGAGACCAGCATCCAAACTTAGGTTGGGCACCTATGGCGAGTTGGAAGTTCTGGTAACTGGGTATATTATCAAATACTATAAGTTTGATGAGCGGATCATCGTTGTAGCGTCTGGTCGTATAAAAGATAGAGTTCTTTTCATAGGCATATAATGCCTGGGCGAATAAATATCGCCATTGTGCCATTATCTGTGCTGTATACGTCCTTACTGGAGATAAGGATGAATTACCGGCTTGATAGGTATAACGATTCACATATTGAACCGTTTCATCAAGTTGTCGATAGGAAGGTCGTCGGCTTCGGCTTGTAATATTAAATGATAAGTTGACATTATTGACTTGGGAGGAGAGAGAAAATGACGGATATAGATTTCTGTATGTCCGATTGATGTCCTTATTATGATTCATCCCGTCATAATATTTATAGTTGCCGTATTCAAATCTGACTCCGAGACCTATATTTAAATTTCCAAATTTTTGTGTAATTTGAGTAAATCCCGCAAAATTGTTTTCTTTAACCTGAGTGTCACCATCGGAAATATCCGTGCCTATATAGCTAGTTAGATAACTTATTGAGGAATTGGTATATTCCTCCCCTAATTCCAATTTGCCGTTCCATAAAGGATACGAGATTACTAATTTTTCTGCCAATAACCGATTTTTGTTAAAGGCGTCCAATATGATTTCACGGTCGTCGTTTTTATGGTTAATCTCATGTTGAGTATCATCTTTATGCTTATTTATCTGGATAAAATCGCCGTTAAAATCGATGGAAAGATTGCCGATGGTACCGTTATAGTACATGTTTGCCTCGTGCGAGGGTTGTGTGAGTTCTGAGCCAGAATGATATTGATTGAAAGATTCATAAGGCTTTCTGTCAAGGGTTGTATAGCTGTCAATCGAGCCTTTGGGTTTAGACTTTGAATAACCTCCCTCGTAATAGGCTCCAAAGGAATGGTTCTCTCCTAATTGATAGTTAAAGCCTATTTTACCGAATCCAATTGCACTGGATACAATGGTATTGGCATTGAAGTCCTGCTGAAATATTTCGTTCCCGTAGGTGATTATGGCACTGGCGTCGCGGAATTTACGCTTCCCTCCATAGAAATATCCGTTTGCAAATATTTCCAAATTATCCTTACGGTATTTAAGCGATAAATTGTCTGTGCTTATTGCATAGTGGGCAATACGCGTAGAATTATAAACAGAGGTACTGAAACCATCTCCTTTAGGAGGGATTGTCCTTATTTTAATCACAGCGTTAATATCAGCGGAATAACTGGTTCCTGGATTACTTATGACTTCCACGGATTTAATATCTGAGGAGCTTAATTGATCTAATTCGGACGGATTACTGACCACTTTGCCGTTGATATAAATGATAGCCTCTCCACGTCCGAATACAGTGTATTTTCCATCGGATCCGTTTACGAGAGGTATTTTTGAAAGGACATCATTGGCAGTACCTGCAGTTGACATGATGCTGTTTGCCACAGAAGTTATCATACTGTTGCCTGATATCCTTGTCTTTGGCAGGAATGATTTTACAACCACTTCGTTGAGCATCACAGATGATTCTTTTAATATTATGGTATCAAAATTTCTGGATAATGGAATTGGTAATGTAAGAATCTCGTAACCAATCATTGATATTCGGATGCTGTCCGGTAGGATGGATGTCTGCTCAATTAAAAAGTCACCATGTTCATTTGTGACGACACCCTTGATAAAGGAGCAGTCTTTTAACAAAACTACATTTGCAAAAGGAATACCGTTTTTGTCTTTGTCGATTACACGACCTGTAAGAGACTGTGCATGGATGCCGTTTAAAGAAGCAATCATACAGATTATCAGTGAAATTATATGTTTCATGCGAAATGTGTTATAAGAATTTCTCCTTTGCCTTATTTATAAACAATGGTTTAAGCTTATCATCCGTATATATCATGTAAAGGATTGCCAAACATTCCCTTACACAGGCTCTAGTCTGTGAACAGGATTTATAGTCTGGAAGTGTATTGTATCGCAAGTTGTCTGAATAAAATTTTTTAATCGGGCAGCCTCCGCAAATTTTAAAACACCAACATTTTTTACATAGGATATTGTCTTTGAACGTGTGAGAACATGATTTTATCAGATCTGTTGCAGATTCGTCACATATATTTGAAACGATATTATTTTTTGTTCCTAATAACATCTGACATGGTAATATATCTCCTTGGGTGGAAATAGTAATTCTATCATGTAGAATACCACAGAAAGAATGTTGTTTCTTGCATACAACAATCTCAGTTATCTGCCAAAAATCCATAGGAAGACATTCAAAATTTGTGGAAATAAGAGTGTCTTTTGTGATTGATTTCAAGTCCCTCAGTACAATATTAGGGTCAAGACTTTCTTCATTGACAACAAATCCTTTTATGCCAAAGGTTGTATCCATGTGTTGTTGTATATCTATCTTGCTAATATGGTTCATGATATGAGCCATTGTATATGTGGCTTCATATTGGATATGCAGATGAGATATTTGTTTGCATGTTTTTATGAATAATGCTATTTTATCATAACTTCCTATTCCATTTGGAAAGACTCTATTTTCATCATTTATAGTTTGGGGGCCATCAATGCTGACGGTTATAGTTATATATGAGATATGATTACGAATTAGAGATATTATTTCTTGGGAGCAGATAGTACCATTTGTTATAATGGAAAAAACAGGTAGAGGAAAAGTCCCTTTCGTTGCTTTTTCCTTAAAACAATCGCAGATAAAAGAGATTATATTATGATTTAAGAGCGGTTCTCCTCCGAAGAATAAGATGTTGTCTATCCTATCATAATATTTGCAGCAGAAATCTACAAATTTTATTGCTTCCGCTTTTGTCATAAGTGAGCGAGATAATCCATAATTGCCACCTTGAGCATAACAATATTTACATCGTAGATTACAGTCATTGGATACGCAGACTGTTACACGGTGGAGGTGGCGATTCCTTAATGGTTTTATATGACAATCAGCTTCACTCCAGAGCATACAATCGGAAGTAAGATTATCGTCACTTTTGCCATGAATGTCAAAGGGAATTATATCGAAATTATCAATGTCAAAAGAGAATTGATTTCCTCTTTCACTAATTGTGTAAAGTCTTCTTTCCATAATTTAAATTGTTAATAAAGAATGACAGGCTGATAGTTTTACGACTTAAAGCCATCAGCCTGTCGATGCGGATTTTTACGAGCACCAGCAAACTACGCCTCCAGCAGAGCCGCTAGGCTGAGTTTTTATGGGCTCTTCTTTAGTTGTGGTATTTTTGTCGGAACCACCACCGAAAACTTCGGAGAGTTCGACGAAACTTATGGGCTCAAGGATGGTATCCTTTTTTGCAATTGCCATAAGATTTGCTTTTGCGTTCTTATTTTCTTTCATTTGGAGAAAATTTGAAATGGTTAGAATTGAGTTTATTATCACTACATCCAATAAGGATGGCATTTCTATCCAGTAATGCTCGGCTTACGATTGAGGTCGACTTCTTTCGTGTTATCTTTATACTATATTTGTATATATCCTTGTGCTATCCAAGTTTCTCCGATAATTTCTATTCTATAGAGTCCGGGAGTCGAAATTTGGAATGATGTATTGAGCTCGGAATCATATCCGATAATGTTATCATTTAGGTAGAGGAAGACTTCGCCTATTGCTTCGCCGTTATAGCAAATATCCAAAGTTCCACTTCCCTCATTATAAAATGCTTCTATATTAATGCGCATAGGAGCACGATGTACAGTGGTGGCCGTTTCTTGTGTTTGGCGCACTTCTAATCCAACTCGTCTGGTTGATGAGCTACTTGTTGATTCTTGAGCAAACACAGGGAGCGTTACTGCTATCATTACAAGAATAAGAGATAAAAATTTTTTCATTTTTATATGATTTTTGTTGGTTTTGATGTTGCAAAATTACAATGAGCGACTTTCATCCTCCAAAACAAAACTTTCATATATTGAAAAAATTTATCAAAAGTAAAATGTTGTAAATCAATGATATATAATTGAGGGGGGTGATTTATTTCTGCGCAATGTCTCTCCCACTTTCATGCAAACTGCAATCTGAAAGTTTTTGGAGATAATTTCGTAGGTTTGTGGTCTTGGGGAGCATTCCCAACTTGTGCCGGATTGACCAACTAAGGTTGTACTGGCTCTTAAATCCGGTTATAAGTTCATATTCTTTCCCGGACAACCCACATATCAAGGCACACATATACCTTATCTCATGAGCCGAGAACCGGTTTAGGTTTATGAATACCTTTAAAGTAGGGTTTGTGTTAGTTATCGCATCGAGAAGCCTATCCCAAGGTATTTCCTCTATTCGGAACGTGTCATTCCCTGAGTCGGATGCCAACTCATTAAGATTCAGGGATTCGTTGAGTATCTTCTGATGAAGAATCTTTAGCTCTTCATTGTTGCCCTTATTGTCTGCTATAGCATACAATAATTTGGAGAGGACTTTTAATGCAAGTCCCCTCTTTGATAATGATAAGACGTTTTGATAAGGCATTTTTATTGCAAAAATAGCACATGGCACTTTCATTCAGAGAACAAAAAGTTTCATGTGTCATTTTGCTAATATGCTGGTATGTAGCTTGTTGGTGTTTATGAAAGTCTTAGATTTGGCGCACAGGAAGAGATACTTTCATTGAATGGTTTGAATTTACAATCCTTTTAGGAGTTTGCGCACGTAAATGCCGATGTTTGTCTCATGCTTATCTATGCCGAGTTTTTTGCGAATGCCACTGCTGATATTCACATGGCTACGCTTCTTCATATAGTTTCCGACTTCCTTGCCTCTCAAGCCGATGGCGTAAAGACATACATAATTGATTTCGCTTATTGTTAAGTCGTGATCCTCGAAATACTGAATAAACCGGGGATGTGAAACTTGAAATGCAAGTCGATTGCTGTTCATGAACTCTTCGGTATTGTCGGTAAGCTCTTTAATCCATGATTCGTATGGTTTCTCATACTGGTCATTGTTTGTTATATATCCTGCCATTAAAGCATTCAACATCTCAATGCGTACCTTTATGGCTTCTTGAACTTCTGACGGCAATCCTTCTTGCGAATCCATCAATTCCTTCAGACTCGCACTCTCATTCTCAAGTATCTCAACACGATGAGCCAGATTTTCAGCCTCTAATGCTTTTTTGTCTCTTTCTGATTTAAGATTTTCGTTCTCAAGTTCTTTGATTTTGGCATCCTGAATAGCCTTATCCTTTTCGGACTTCAGTCTTTCGTTTTCAAGTTCTTTTATTTTAGCATCTTGAATAGCCCTTTCATTATCAGACTTTAATTGTTTGTTTTCAAGTTCAGTAATCTTTGCTCGTTCAATAGCTAAATCTTTTTGAGCCTTATTGCTGCGGAATAGCAAGAACAGAATCACGACCACCAAAATAAGGAAAATAATACCTGCAATACAACTCCAAATAATTTTGGCATTCTCTCTCGCATCTTGTTCTGCTTTAAGTTCTATTTGATGTCTCTCGTCAACGGATTTAGATTTTTGATCGAATCTAAATGTGTTTATGGAATCCATCTTGTGACTGAATTCCGTATAAACAGTAAAGGCATTCTTATAATCACCCATATTCTCAAGAACAGGAACTAATATTGCCAGATATTTAAGCGTATCATACTCAAGACCATTATTAACATAATCAAGTAATTGCTTTGCCTTTGCAGATTTGCCAACTTTGTTATATGCTAATGCGAGATTGAGTAAGCCATTGGGGTCGAAGTTAGAATTGTCTTCCTCACTAGCAATCAAGGTTCTAATACTTTGATTATCTCCAAATTTTAAAGCATATGATAATTGATGTTTGGCCAGCGCAAGCTTCTGGGTATTGTCTAAATTCCTGAATTTGTTACATATAGACAAAAGACTGTCTCCTCTGTTTTTATTGCCCAACGCGATTGCCCCATTTAGGGCATTAAGTAAACAGTCAAACTCGTTCCAACTAAGAGCTAAATCGTGATATATTTTAGCGGCTTTTAAGTGACAGTCTGTATAGCTGTCAAAATCGTAGAATTCATTGTATAGTCCTCCTTGTGCAACAAGGGTTCTCGCTATTGACAAAGAATCATCACTGTCTGATGATACGTCGATACCTTTGATAAAGGAATTAAGGGCATTATCCCGGTCTTTTTTGTTTTGAAAGATACGCCCTTGATAGTAGTATGTACGAAGTTTCTCAGTAGGATTTCCACTTTTGAGATAGTAGTCAATCGCCGGTTGTATTACATCAAATGATGTTGTGTCGATATAATTCTTATCGAGTGCCATAGATATAAGAAGAGCATATCGAGCCTGTTCTTCTTTTGAGCCAAGCTCCGATTTTTCTATTCCTTCAAGAATAGTCAAAGCTGAATCCGGATGTGCCTCCATCAATGATTCTGCACGGTTCAGTGCCTCCTGTTGTCTATGGTTGGAACAGGAGGTTATGCAACAAGCTAATAATAGTAGCATGAGCATAAGAATATGAGATGTCTGTTTCATATATGATGTAGATGTTACTATGTGATGAATTTTACCTTAATCGTATTTATTTGCTAAAGATTTCAGTTGCTCAACCCATTCTTTGAAATGTCGGCAGTTGTCAAGAAGTGATTCCATTCCGATTAGAGTGGTGATGGCAGCACCGCTTTGAACCTTGTTGTAATTATAGTTTTGTTCAAGAGCCTTTATTATCCGTTTGCTTGGAGCGGTCGCCGGACTGTCGTTTATCAACTCCGGGTCTCCGTATATATCGGTTTCCTCTTTAAGATTCCGGATCTGTGTCCTTGAAAGAGGATAGTCTGATTCGAGTTTTGTTATATTGACGAAAAGAAGCGACTCAAATTCATGCAACTGTATGTAGGGTATGAAAGCGTCAAATCCCATATCTTTTGCAAATTCAGTCTCAATGAATGATATACGATCCCTTATGTTTGAGTAATGGGAGGATTCCTTGAAACATGGGAAGTCATCCGGGAGGGCATAGAAGTCGAACATCGTTGTGAACAGGTGTCGTTCATTGTCGTTGTCCCGGTATTGTCGTCTCAATATCATGAGGTCGCGTTTGGCTTGTGCATAGCTCAACATTCCGCCCCGGGCATTCTTCTTCTTTGAGGTAAGAAGCAATATCGGTTTCGGGTAGATGTTGAATTGCCGGAGATATGGAGAAAGATCTTCCTTGACGAATCTTTCCTCTGTCTGACCCTCACAGAGTATATGTAAAATCACGAATCTCATACTGGACGCCCTCCTATGATGTTCTTGTTCCAGAGTTCGCTTAACGTATATTCCTCAAGCCAGTCGTGGTACTCTTCTTCTGTCAACTTCCGGGCACATGTGCCCTGTATCTTTGGGTCACGTTCAATCACCGTGACTTCATCGACCGAGAAGCCGTCGATGATGGCCGTTGATTGTGTGGCTACAATAATCTGTGCATGTTTTGAGGCATCCTTTATCATCTCGTTCAGTTGATCGATGGCGTAGGGATGAAGTCCAAGTTCCGGCTCGTCAACGATGATGACGAAAGGCATTGTCTCTTCCGGCTGAAGGAGCAGCGTTGCCAAGGCGATAAATCTTATTGACCCGTCAGAAAATTGATCTGCCGAAAGAACATAGTCATTCGCTGAATTATCCATCCATTTGAGGGATATATAACCCCGCTCCGGCTCAAGATAGAAATCGTGGAACTGCGGAACAACGTCTCTGACATATTCCGAGATTCTACGGAAAGAATCGGGATAGTTGTTCTTTAGGTAATAAAGGAAAGATGCCAGGTTGTTGGCTTCTGACTGGAGATAATGGGCGGAGTCAACAGTAGAGGCTTGTCTCATTGGAGAACTTATGGACGAATCGCTGAATTGATAGACCTTGCATGATCCTAACAGATTCCGAATCACTTTCTCGGTTTTCTCATCGGACTTTACCAATGCAGATTCATTAAAGTCTGATTGTAGTTGACTCCTGAAAGGTTTGTGTTTCTGGTCATGCTTCCATTCGATATCCTCCGATGTAAGGATAAGCCTGTCCGGCACAGCTGCTGTCAGACTGAAACTATAGATATCGTAAAAAGATGGAGCCTCAAATCTCAGGGACGCACACATTGTAGGGGTCTTTTTTGCCCCGTAGTAAAGAAATTTCTGATTGGTGCCGGATTCAGCTATGAATCTCTGAAGGCTTCCGCTCATCATGAAGCCGAGCATTTTGAAAAAGCTGATGATATTGCTCTTCCCAGCACCGTTTGCTCCCAGAAGAATGTTGATGTCTCCGAACATCAGTTCTAATGGGTGTTGGAATGGGATTGACTTGAACCCTTGTATTTTGATAGATTTTAGTCTTTTGAATTTTCGCTTCATCAGCACTTGGTATTTATAAATTGCAGCATCAGTTCCTCGATTACACTTGACATCGGCCGGCCCTGGTGTACGCATCCGGCTTTGAACTGTATTAATAGTTCAGGGTCGAGACTGAAAGATGTTGGTTTCTTCCCGTTCGACTTTGTTGTTGTGGCCCCGGATATCATGTTTTCCATCGGTGTTTTTATTTCGGCTGGTTGTGTACCGTTCTGAGGTACTGTCAGGGGTTTCTTTGTTGCCATTTTCTTATTTATTTAGTTTAATAGTTAAATATCTAAATAGGTAAACAATTATATAGCTATTTAATTATAGCTTGCTTTCAAGTTCTGTAACAAGGGATTGGAAATCCTTTGCACCGTTTGCATCCGGATTGAAGCTTACGATATCTGTGTAATCAAAGGCTGCTTTTGAGACATCATTGTTCTTTCTGACAACTGTTGTCATAACACGGTCTCCATATTTTGCCCGGACATCAGCCTCGATTGCATCGGTTATTGTCTGCCCTTTCTCATAGATGTTGAAGAAGATATAATCTATATGGATGCCGGGATTCAACACCTGCATCTTAACACAGAACTGATCCATCATCGAGAGTCCATAGTTAGACATGAGGTCTGCCTTCATCGGGACTATCAGATGGGTGGCAGCTGTCAGTGCATTGATGGTGACAAGACCGAGAGCCGGAGGACAGTCAAGAATGATGTAGTCATAAATGCTGTTATAAGGGTCAAGGAGTACTTTTAGAACCCTTTCCCGGTTGAACATCATCTGAAGCTCCAAATCAATCCCTGCCATATCGAGACCGCTGGGAACGATGTCGAGGTTGTTTCGGATTGGATAGATGGGGAGGTTGGACTGTTCCCGGATGGCGTGGTATATAATCCGAGGTGGTATGCTCTCCATGAAGTGACGGGTAAGGTTTGCCTGGGTGTCGAGATCTACGAGCAGAACCTTCTTCCCTCTTGATGCAAGAATGGCTCCAATGGATGCCACCGAAGCTGTCTTGCCTACACCTCCCTTATGGTTGGCGACTGCGATGATTTTTGCTTTCATTGATGTTTTGTTATTGATGTCTAACCCTTATTTCAAAAGGCTCTGCAAAGATAACGATATTTATTGATATAGCGAAATAGATATTTACTTATTTAGTGATTTATTTTGTCTGATGAGAATTAATGATTAACTTTGCAACAATAAAACAATATAAAAATATAAAAATATAAAAATATAAAACAAAACAAAACAAAACAAAACAATATGAAATACAAGATTGAAAAGAATGGTAAGGCCGTAACCATTACCGATGTCTCCACCGGGATAGGGTTGTGCTTCACGGAGGGAGAATCGTTGCAGAGATATACAGCCTCTCTCGTCGTTCCTGAGATATCCATAATGGAGACGGAGGATGGCGTAAGACGAGTTGGAGAAATCTCTCGTGAGCTTGAAGAGTATGCCGCCGGGATATACCCGAGAGAGTTCGCTGAAATAAAATAGGGCTATGGATGATGTGAACAATAAGCGTAAGCCGGGAAGACCGAAGGCAGGTGGCGATGAGCTTGAAGTCAATGTGACATTCAAGCTGCCCGATTCACTTATGCAGGAAGTGAGGATGCTTGCTGTAATCGAGAGGACAACACAGAAGGGAATCGTGATTGCTGCTCTGAAGAAGTACCTTGCCAATTGAACAGTAAATCGCTAAATGGTTAAATATATAAATCAGTAAACAAATAAATCGGTATTAAATTAGGCGGGGTCTTGAGAGGATTCCGCCTAATGTTTCTTGTCAATTTGGTGTTCTCGAAAAAAGGTGCTAAATTTGCCAAAAGTGTAAAAAAACTATATTGATAATATACGCCCCCCTGTAGTGGCGCGAGGAACGAGCGCCTTCCTGTTTAAAATTTTCAATTATGGGTATAGACGGATTCGATTTAGACTCGTTGACTGACGAGCAGTTCAATAAATTTATATGGTCTTTGGATGTCCTGAAGGCTAAGTTGAACCGTGTGTCCGTGGAGGAGCTTGAGCGGGAGTTTGAGGGGAAGAGTTTATATTTGTTGGATAACGAGCATTACGAGTTGGCTGAGTTGGAGGTAGGCGAGTTTGTCGATACCTTGTTTGAGAGGAAGGCTTTGGGGAGTGGTGAGGACGTTGTTCCGTTTGAGGAGATTCAGAGCCGGGAATATAGGCTTTGGCTCAGTCAGAAGATGAGGAACAGGAGAACGGTCAGTGAGGGCGAAGCCCCCCTTCAGTTGTCCTCCCCTCAGATAGATTACAGCGGCTACCGTATGTGGAGATACAATCCGGTTATATTCTATAAGGATGGAGGTAAGGCGAGACACCGACTGATGCTCTTGGATGACGAGGAAACTATGAAATTCTTGGAGAACCGGGAGTTTGCGATTATGTCCCCTGTCACCTATGTGGGGAGGACGAACTCTTACAGGAATGCCCGTTATCTCTATGCCTTTGCTATTGATTTGGACGGTGTGAGCATACATGAGGTGAGGGCGTTGTTGAGGGGCATGACCACGGGGGTCTATCCTGTAGCCAACATCATCGTCAACTCTGGGCATGGCGTTCATGTCTATTATCTGCTTGAGAGTCCTGTCGGGATGTATGAGACACGCCTCAATGCCTTGAACAAGCTGAAGGCCGGACTGACGAGGATAGTGTGGCTTGTGTCGAAGCTCGACTCTCCGCAGGTGCAGAGCGTTGTTCAGGGATTCCGTCTGCCGGGTACGAAGACGAAGTTCGGCAAGCCTATAAGGGCGTTCTGGAACCGTAAGGCACCGTTGCATACTTTGGATGAGTTGAACAGTTTTCTTGGCATTTACAAACTCTCTGACGAGGAGATAGGGCAGCTTAAGGAGAAGCATCCGCACAATCCGGCGAGGGTGACATTGGAGGGGGCGAGGAAGCGTTGGCCGGAGTGGTACGCCTCACGTGTCATAGGTCGAAACCGTGTCGGGAAGAAATGGAATGTCAACCGTGGTCTTTATGACTGGTGGCTTGCAAAATTGAGGGACGGCAGCGAGGTGACGGTTCATCACCGCTACTGGTGTGTGTTGACATTGGTGGTGTATGCTGTCAAGTGCGGCATACCACGGGAGGAGGTTCTGAACGATGCGCTTGCCTTGGTTCCTGCTTTTGACCGCAAGACGGAGACGGTTGACAACCCGTTCTCGGAGGATGATGTGAAGGACGCTATGAGAGCCTATGACGAGCAGTATTGCAAGTGGCCGCTAAGAGTCATTGAGACTACAACCGGAATCCGTATCGAGAGGAATAAGAGGAATGGCAGGGAGCAATCTTTACATTTGAAGATTGCTCGTGCAAGTAGAGATATTCAATCTGTAGCTAAGGGAAAGGAAAAGTGGACAGACGGTTCAGGCAGAAAATCTGTTGAGGCGATAGTCCGTGAATGGCAGGAACAGCATCCCGGTTGCAAAAACAAGTCATTGTGCGCCCGTGAGACCGGACTGACAAGGCCGACAGTCCACCGCTGGTGGACTGAATCAAAGGCTGCATCTTCAGACAATGAAGAATGACAGGACAATGTTTGTTGTATATAGCCAAACAAATCTCGGTGTACCGGTGTTATAGGAGCAGTGCCATCGCTTGCGCGAAAGAGCAAATTTGAAAAATTTGCCATAGCTTAATAGGGCAAAATATTGGCTACGCCACCGCATCCACTCCGTTGGGACGCTATATTTAGCCCTATTAAGGCAGGAGGCTTTGCCCCCTACAACCCCCACAAGGGGAGTGTCCTCTCCCCTTTGAACCCCACCGCCGGGATGACCCTTCCCGGACCCACGGCCAAGGGCTTTCAGCCCCCGGCACCCCTGAGCAGGGAGTGACCCTCTCCCTGCACCCTCCGGCAAAGGGAACCGCTCTGCGGCCGCCGTTCCCCTTGCAACCCTTCCGGGCCGTATCCAGCATGATCCGGAGAAATCCTGCTGCCGTCATGAAGTCTTTTTATACCGTGTGTATGAATGAATGAACGTCTGAACGTTTGAACGTCTGAACAATCAAACAAATGAACGTTCAGACGTATGAACAAGTGATTGAATGAAGAATTGATTGACTGACTAATCAATTAACTTATTAATCGGACAATCGATTATGTGACTGACTGAGCAGGTGATTGATCGCTGACCTGACCAATCAGTCAATCAATCATACGGAGGTAACAGCTTTCATGTAATCAATGTGAAATATTGATATGCTAACTTATAAACGTGTACTCAAGTACATCCGTCCAGCCACCCACAACCAGAAAAAATGAGCAATTACGTTGTCTGTCATTATGCGAAGTGCTACGGCCCTCCTGTCAGCTACACCACCCACATCGAGAGGAGGAAGGCTGACGGTTCGGAGCACGTACCCTACAACATCAAGCGTTCCGACCTTACGAAGCATAACCGGGAGTTCATTCCGGAGGCGAAAAAGACCGGGCGCACCGCCGCCATCGAGAAGCGGCTCATGGCTGTAAAGCGTCAGATTGACAAGGAAGGCAACGAGTATGAGCGCAAGATCCGGAAAGACCAGGTGTGCTGCATCGAGATCCGGCTGAGCGCGTCGCCTGAGGCTATGGCGGAGATAATCGCCCAAGGACGGCTCTTGGACTGGTGTCGGGAATCGGTAAAATGGGCGCAGAGGGAACATGGAAAGGAGAACATCGTGAGTGCGGTTCTGCACATGGACGAGGAGACTCCGCACCTCCATGTGTCGCTTGTCCCGGTTGTTCAGGGCGAGAGCAAGAAACAGGCGACCACTAAGAAGAGGCTCGCCAAGGACAAGGAGATGGCAGCTGCCGAGGGAGCGGAGGCACCGAAAAAGAAGAGACGCTACAAGAAGAAGGCTGACGCATCGACACTGCGGCTGTGCGCCGACGACATAATGACGAAATCCGGACTCAAGCGGAGGCAGACGGAATATGCCGAGGTTATGGCGCAGTTCGGACTTCGCCGTGGCGAGGAGGGTAGCCCGGCAAGGCATAAGGAGCTTGCGCAGTATTACAAGGAGCATTGCGAGGAAATGCACGTCCGGCTTGACGAGGTGCTTGCCGAGCTTGCAAAGGTGGAGAACCTTCTTGTAAAAAAGGATGCCGAGATAGAGAGCCGAGACAAGGTTATCCGGCAGAAGGAGGATGAGATTTCCGGCAAGGAATCCGAGCTTGCGGAGAAGAACCGGGAGATAGCCCGTCAACAAAGAGAGCTGGAGGAACTCAAGCCAAAAGTTGAAGAGGAGCGGAGCAAATTCGACACCTTGTTCACCGCCAACGAATATCTGGAGGGTGTCGAGCTTTCAGCCGACAGACTGCTGGCATCGTATGACAGCAGGGAGAAGGAAGTGCGAAAGATAGAAAGGGAGGCTCTTGAACGCATCAACAACGCCTCGATAAGTTTCCTTGCCAAGAAGGATGTCGAGAGACTGGCGAAAGAAAATGCCGGACTCAAGCTGCTCGTGTCAGGCAAGGACAGCGAGATTGAGAAGGCGAGGGGAGAGACGGAGAAGGAACGGAAAGCAAGGGAGAAAGCCGAGGCAGACATGGAGCGGCTTCAGACAACTGCCAATGCTTCGATGACTGCTCTTGTGCGTAGGCATCCTTTGGAGATTAAGTTGCTTAGGGAACTTGTCTCCATAGGCATCGACCGTCCGGAGTGGCAGGACAGAATACTTGGTGGAGAAGCCATAAGGTTTAAGCCATGTTCATGGACAGACCCTTCCAATGGTAAGGATATACGAAGGAATACTATCAGGAGGTAGAGATAAAGATGGAGAATAGGGGGCAGGACTCGTTCATCTCCATGTGCGGTATGCGCATAGCGGACTTCTTCAGGAATATATGGGCGAAGATTACCGAGGCTCTCGGACTGAAGAGAAAGCAGGAGGAAGAGCAGCTGCGGCAAAAGCCGGACACACCGAAACGGGGTATGAGAAGGTGACAGTATCGGGCGGCTTGCCGGAGATTGTCGTTCTGTAAGTAAGGTTTCTTATATCCGGATGTCGATGCAGCTACACCTCCGGCACAGCTTTGAAAATTAAAAAAAACAGATCAGTTCGCCCAGAATTGTCACATATAAAAGACAGACAGGGCATTGCCCTGCCTGTCCTATTCATTTGTCGTCGTAGTGCCCTTTGAGAGATAGCACGTTGACAATTACCTTGTCATCTTTAATGCTGTAAATCATTCTGTCGCCCTTGTTGATTTCCCGACTCCATAACCCCGACATATCTCCTTTTAGTTGTTCAACGTGTCCGGTGCCGGACTTGGGGTGTTCTTTCAGTTCCTCAAATAGATTGCTAATCTTCTTTAGTGTTTTCTTTTGCCCGGACTTTCGCCACTCTATCATGTGTTCTGCCGCTTCGTCCGATAAGATTAGTTCGTAAGTCATACGCCTAACAATTCTCTTATTTCGTCCATTGAGTAAGCCCGGCACCTTCCGGCTTTTATATCTTCCATGC
>ERZ778510.124-NODE-124-length-75381-cov-7.845604_pt1 | contig 75381 bp, 98 predicted proteins | sample MGYA00510348_ERZ778510 | MGnify/ENA primary metagenome ERZ778510 (study PRJEB29527, sample SAMN07138969) | mouse gut metagenome | material: feces | host: mouse | place: China:Nanjing | collected 2016-01-25 ... | reverse complement strand
GCTCTGTTAGCGGCTTAGCCAAGGCTGAACAACCTCAAATTTTACCGAATCATTGAAAATAATAAAATGGAAGTATTATACGAGTATCTGCGTTAGCCTCCGCAACTGGCTTAATTTCAACTAACTATATTGACATTCAGAGTAATAGGCAAAAATCACCCCTACATCTGGAGGGTTTTCGGTTGTCAGATTGTTGTCCGGCACTAAACCGACGGCTTATTATTGTCGTTTTATTGTCGGAATTATGAATATCAGAATAGTCATATTACCACTAAAAGTGCTGGCCGACGGCTCCCACAAATTGAGGATTGCCGTCAGCCATAACTCGCAGACTCGCTACATACCTACCCGCTTCACGGTTCCCAGTCCAAAGAACCTGAAAAACGGTAATGTAGTGGGAGTGCCGAATGCTCAATACATAAATCTCCAACTCCGCACACGCATGAATGACTTTTATAAGGCGTGTGATGAATTGGAGGACATCGACTACTACACTTGCGCCCAACTGGTCAATATGCTCACCAAACGGCAAGAGCAGAACACAGGATTAAAGACCGTCGAGCAGATTTCGGAAGATATGCTTGCCAATCGAGAACACGCATGGTCTAAATCAACTGTGGCCGGCTTCAAGCAAGGGATAAGGCGGTTCATTGAATACGCCGGAAAAGATTTCGTTCTCTGCACACTGACCCACGACAACGTGGTAGCCTATCATAAGTTCTTGGAAAAGTTAGGCTATTCACAGACCACTGTCGGTATGCGCATGGAGTCGTTGAAGAGATTGGTCAAGTATGCTATCCGGCATGGATATGTCAAGTATAAAGTTTATCCCTTTTTGGACTACAAGACCGTCAAATCGGCCCGCAGGGATATTGCTCTATCTCTTGACCAACTCCGCAAAATGCGCGACATGGAACTTACTGACAAGTGGGAGGTTTATGCCCGCGACCTCTTTATGTTGAGTTTCTATTTATGCGGCATGAACTTGGCTGACATTCTGCGGCTCGACCTAACGAAAGACTCCGTGAGTTTCATCAGACAAAAGACTTTCAAGCGACGCGATGCCAACGATACAACAGAGTTCACCATACAGCCGGAGGCGAGAGCCATTCTCGACAAATACCTGACCGCCGAGGGTAAACTGCAATTCAACAACTTTACGACCGAGCGCTCAATCCAACATATCAATGCAGACCACCTGAAAAAACTTAGGGCGAAAATCGGGTTTGAAAAACTGATATTTTATTCAGCTCGTAAGACATTCTCGCAGATCGCCAATGAACTTATGATAAAGGACTCGGTAATTGAATACTGCATTGGCGACTCGCCGTTACCCTCTAACAGGGCCTTATCGTTTTATGTCAGGGTCAACAAGAGAATGGCCGACAAAGCCATACGCAGAGTTTTCGACGCCGTGGCCTCTGACAAAAGTATGGAGCAGTTGATTTCTGAACTTGAAGCGTAAGCCTTGCTGGAGGAAAGGCGCACACTCATTGAGGTACGCCTGAATGTGTCATGCACATTCTTAAAACTTATTTGCTTATAAGCAAGCTGCCTCGCTTGGTTGGTATTGGAGATTTTCAGCGTTCCCTTTCAACATTCCCCGGAACACTGTCAGTACGTTTATGTGTTGCTGTGCAATCTTCTGTTGCTTCTTGGAGAGGGTTCTGATATATTGACGGGCTGATTTGAGCGCACCGTCCAAATGAAAGATAAATTCAGGATAAGCCATTTCTTTCCTGAAGAAATCCTCGACCGTCATATGGCCGTCGGCCGGCACGAATGGTTTAGAGGATTGAGATTGTGATTGCGCCGGAGAGCATATCTGTCGCACGTCCTCACGGCGCACTCTGCCTTGTGGAAATAGTGAGGGTTGCATCTGGGCCGACCGTGCAGATGCCGACTTTGACCTACCTGTTCTCTGCTTCTTGCGGTATTGGTCGATATACGCCAGTCGCACCTCGTAAGAGGTCATTTCGCTGTCAACTGGAATTTCTTCCAACTCCTGCGAGTCCGACGGATTGTTCAGAGAATGTGTTACCACACCATCTATCCACTTGCGATATCCGTTTGCCTGATTTTTCCGACATTCGATTAGGAGGGTCAACAGGCCGTCCTGATCTATGTAACGATTACAGGAGGTGATTTTTTGTCGCCGGACATTAAACTCTCTGATTTGTCCTCTGGTCGTTCTGACAAGAGCCTCGGCCTCTCTCAACAGCATCGAGAGTGTCTGGCATAGGTCTGTCAGATTATACCACAGGGAGCCGTCCTTTTTGCAGGCATGAAGAAAGCCATACTCCGGCGAGTAGAACTTTTTCATTTCCGGCTCTTGTTTCGTTTTTGGTAACATATCTTAGATATTGATTTCTGAACTCTGAAATATTATGTGGCAATGATTGATGCACTCACAACCGTCCTCGTATGCTGAAAAGCAATTTGGAGTATCTTCCTCGATTTTCCAACCCAAATTAGTTGCATCGACTCGCCGATTGTCAGTAAGAGTTTTGAACTCTGCTCTGGCCTCATCAAGCGAGCCGTAAGGTTTTACCTCCACACTGCGGTCATAATCATCGGAGCAGTCTTGGATTATGATATATATTGTCTTTTTCATTTGTCAGACACAGGTTTTTGAATTTCTACCAATTCTGCATTCTCGCCAATCCACAACATTGCATCTTCACCCTTCCACTTGAAATCGAATGCTTTGTTAATTGGATTGAATATGCCGGAGAGAACCGTCCCCTCCTTGAGTCCTTTGATTTCAAACAGGCACCACTTACCCATTTCGGTAAAGACTTTCACACGGGCTTTTGCTGGAACCGGTTTGTTTTTACTTGAACGTGCCATAATGATTAGATTTCGACAAGTACACCACTCTGATATACGCACACCATATAGTTGTTGTTCTTGTTAGCCTTGCAGCATTGAGCAGCATAACTAATGGCCGAGGTTACCTCGCGGAATGATTTAACAGCATATCCGGCAGATTTTTTGATGACGTAAAACTTTTTCATGTCGTTTATTTGTTGATGTTATGTTTTATTTTGATAGTACAAAACTAACAAAAAATTATCATATACACAAATATAACTACTTGAAAATCCGCAACTTAACTCAATTTTAACTTTTATTATCGTTATCGTATTTACAAGTTTTGGAGTGTGGAATTATCATCTTCGGCTACATCACGATATAACTCTATCCCATTGACATTGTGGCTATGGGCTACCAGACCGGCAGACTCCAATTCTCCTATGGTTTCCATGATTTCAGAAATAATTTTACTGTGAACATCATTCCTGATCGCCACATACGGCGCCTTCTTATCTTTCTTTCGTTGTTCGATTACCTCTCTGATAACCTGATAAACGTATGGCTGGAGATACTGCATGGCGGTCAGTTCAGGATTTTATATTCACGGATTAACTTGGCTGCTTTCAACAGGAGTGTTCCAAGTTGCTCCGCAGCGACAAATTCTTCAGTATGCTTGCGTGTCAAAGGTTGACCGGAATAGCCGCAGGACTCTCTGCGCCGGTCAGCATACTCTTTCAGATAGTAGTTGCCTTCTCGTTCAAGGAACTTGGCAAAGTCATGCACGAGAGGGTCATTGCAAGCCTTATAGCCCTCTATGAAGCAGTCTACATTTCGATTGCTTAGATTGCGAGTACCGCGCAAGTGGTGGAAAGCCAGCACCGCCACGTCCTCGCTGTTCATGTGTTTGGGGGTATTCTTCATTACGTTATGATGAATTGAATGTTGAAATAAAACTCCCTGCTAAGTCGACCTACCTGCGGAAATTTCCACGGCGACTCTCCATAGGGAATAAAGATTACTCTCTGTTTAGTGTCGGCTGTGATGCCGTGTTTTCGTAGCCGGTAGAGCAGATTAGCCCTGCGTTTCAGGGTCTGCTGTTTCATCATCACAGGTGCATTGACCGAGCCGTACTCCCTCGTAAGAGATGAAAGGTTCATCACCTTTCCGAACATACTCCGCTATCATTTCAGCTACGTCTGGAGATATGGGATATGCGAGCGCCTGCGCCATATAGACAGCACCGCATTTTGCGCACCTCATTCCGAGGACTGGATTTTTTTGGGGTTCTTCCATAAGTTTTAATCTTTTCCTAATTCATAGTTTGTCAACATCAGCAGTCGAATGGCGAGCAATTCTTCAGGACTTGTAGCAAACTGTTCCTGTGTCAAGGTCTGAACGAGTTTTGCCGTTTTATTGGAGTATTGAGTTAGGCAATACTCCATCTTGAGGCAAGCGTGAGTGCCGTCCTGTCCATTGGAGTAATCGCCATACTTGCCAAACGACGGAGTTAGTAGAGAGTTGTCGATATCGAGTACCATGCAGATTTCAGGATATACTATGCCCTTGAGGTATCTCCACGCTGTATGGGGTTCATCTTCAGTAAAACAGAAGCCAACAGAGATAGAACCTCCTTTGCCGCCGTTGTAATGGTCAGTAGTGTTAATCAGAGTTTCCCCTGATATGAACTTATGATACTCATTGAGCGAGCAAAACCTTGTAACTCTCATTGTATCCTATTCCCTAACTTGATTACGAAATACTCTTTGTCGGGTTCTGCTCCCCAGAGAGGATTACCGGTACCTATACTTACTCCCTTAAACTCAAATAGCATTGTGATATTGGTATAGCCACGGTGGAAGCGCACAGCGTCGTAATGTCGATATTCAAAATATCCGTCTGCGATTGCCTGTTTGAGCAACTGGGTAAACTCTTTGAGCGAGTCATTACATTTATTAGCCAAATCCTCAAAATCGCCATGACAGGCTTTGCAGAAGTAGCCGTAGCCCTCTCTGTCGACATTCAGGAGCCTTGCACTCCAAAAGTATGTGTCGCGGTATTCTTCCGGCTTTTCCAAAGCCTTTATCATGTCATACCATTTGCCCTTTAGGACTAAATCAAGTATTTCCATAAGCTGCGTTTTTACGATGAGGTGGAAGCACAGAGTATAGCCATGCCTCCACCTCTGAATGTTAGAATACGAGTTGCCAGTCGTGAGCGAAGAGGTCATCTACTGACGGACACCACGAATTTGCGGTGCTGCTTCCGGGGTCGAATATGAGGCACTGCGAAACATAGTCTATGTGATCGCCAGCGGCCAACACGAGACGCTTGGCCTCATCTGGGAGCGACTGCATTTTTGGGATAATGTCAGCCGTGATATGGGCCGGCACTTGCTTGAACACCATTTTGCCGTTCTCGCCCCAGATTTCGCGGCGCACGGCATAGCCCTCTCGTATCATAGGAAGCACTTGCTCAAAGGACAGCCCCCACGGGCGGCATTCTTCGCCTCCTTCCATGCAGGACTGACGCAGGCACAGCAGGGTCAGATATGCGCCCATCGTCTGATGCTGTGCCACGAGGAATGCGCGAGTGCCGAGAGGCATAGCCTGAAAGTCCTTGCCTTCATTGCGATTGTAGATGAAATCGCCGAGTTTGTTTGCGCGTGACATGACGTCTGCAATTTCGATGTTCACTCGGTCAAGTGGTGTTTCTGCAACCTTGTAGGCTGCCTCGAACACGTCGGCCGGCGACCATGATTTGTAGCCATCTGCGTATTCTACGAGATAACCGGGGCGTTCGTCGTATTCTTCGACGTAAGCGTTTTCACGGATAAGTCCTTCTTTGTAGGCCTGGCCATAGGTCATGGGAGCAGCCATAACTTGTTTAGTACCGATGTACTTTTTCATGTTGTTACTGGTGGGTTTTACTAAGCCGCCCAAGGCTTTGTTTGTAATTTATGTCGTTTGCTTTATATACTCTCTTATAAATCGAATAATGTTTTTTGAGTTGACGGCTGCTCCATGCCTAACACGAAGTCGCAAATGAAATTTTTCGCGTATTCAGAAGAAATCATAGACCTCTCTTCACTACATAACCCAGCTTCTTTACTTGGATTTGCCGACATGATATTTTTTCTAAATTTGGGCGTAGTCGGAGTAAAGCCATGAGTGGGTTCGCAATTTATAAACCAATACGCGGTTGGCTTAACAAAGTAATCTCCACGCCTTGTTCTATCGGTATCTACTATTGAAGGAGGCTGAACAAAACCGCTTTTAAGGAATGTCTGCAAACTATAAGGGTTTTCGAGTATTAGCCTTAGTCCACGTTCTCTCACAACTTGCAGCATCTTTACGAGCCGTGCAAAAAATATTTCTCTATTATGGGCGCGTTCTAATATCTTTTCAGTAGCTTGACGGCCCGATAGATTACGATAGTTCTTTGCAGTCCATGACATACTCATTTGGCTCATACAGCTAAAGTATATGCAAGGGTAGAATGCTATTATCAAATCTTCACAACTCATTGTATCAAAGACACTTACCCCCCCCAGATACGCATTATCAATCTCGGCAAATAAGTCTATAACATAGTCTGTTTCGCCAAAATTATTTTGAATGTCATAATCAAAAGCCTCAAATCCGAGTTTCTTGAACTCGTTTTTGAAAGTGCCTGATTGTTCAAACAGGCAATGAACTTTACCAGTTATCTGCATAATCTTCTAAACCTTGATTAGTAAGTCTAAACGGGGTTATATTATCCCACTCGTCAAAGTCGACACTATAATCATATTCTATCTTAGGTTCGGGACTGTCAAGAATGATATTTGACTCTTTGCGAGTTCTTTCCTTGCATCTAACAGTGTAAATGAATAGACACAACGTAATTACTCCGAGTAGCGATACAATAATCATTTTCGTATCAGTTCGTTTTGGAGAGGGAGCCATTCTTTGGCCACGAGCCACGCGAGGCTTTTCTTCGGATTGAAATTATCAACACTGATTGAGTGATGACTAAGGCGCCCCTCTGTCGGTTTCAGTCCTTTGTCATGGAGTTCGCACAACCCGTCGTGATAGAACGTACACCAGCCATTCTCTACTTTGGGCTGCACCATTTCTATGGGCCTGTTGATTACTCCCATAAGCATACCGGCGAACCATGACGTCGGAGCAAGTCTATCACGATAGCCAGCGTCGATAAGTTTCTCGATGTCCTCTGGGGTGCCGAGGCATGGAGTATGGCATTGAGATTTGCAACGGTCGCAACTACACGCTGTCGGCTTTCGCCCGCTTCGTTGCATAATGTATCTGAAAGTAGGTATTCCGAGATGGCTCATAGCATAAAAGGGTTAAAGGGTTGCTGGCTGTTATGCGGCCATTGCCTATTGATACTGAATATGTCATAGTCATCATCTACTGCCGCCGGGTGTGAATATACTGCACCGTCGAGCAAATCTGATATGCTTTTCTTCCAGTAAACCTTTGCTCCTGCATTACCGATTTTATAAGTAATGTTAGGAATGAACGAGAACAGGTTCTTGGGGTCGATTGGTTGCTTGCCTCCACTCAACAGCCCTATCTTGTAGAGGTCGCAGAAGCCGAGGGTACAATTTATAATATCCTCGGTAGTTGAGAGGTCAAGCATAGGCTCTATACTTGCGAATGTCCGCAGGCCGAGGGCATGGATTGTTCGCATAGCGTGTATTCTTGACTCCGTGAGGCTGGCATTTGTTTCCAGTTCATCAAAGCCGGTCAGTGTGAAGCCTATTGCTATCTTATGAAATGGCCGGATACCTCCCAACATTTGAGAAAGACATTCGACAAACCGCAAAGCGCCGTCTGCTCTCTTTGTTAGGATTTGAACAGGAACACGTTTTCGTATGGCGTATTCTGCGGCCTCCACGGTTAAACCTCCAGTTTCATCAAGGAGGGGGTCAGTAGTAAAACTGAAGAATAGCCCTCTGCTTTTAATACTACTATTTGCGATGTAGTAATCCAACTCCTTGCGGAATGTCGCTATCGCGTCATCTGTATCTTTGAAGCACTTTTTGAGTTGTGGAGTTGTCGACCAAACATGGCTCAATACTCCGCGCTTGCAGTAGCAGTATTGGCAATCGTTGGAGCAGCCGGTATAGAAATTACACGCCCACGCAGCATATTCTCCTGCCTTACCTTTAGGCTGGTATATTGCCTTATCCGCCGGCTTATATATCTTTGCCAACGGAATATCCTTTATCTTCTCATAGAGTTCAGGATATTGAGTTTTGAGCCGTTCTTTCTCGTGCTTAAAGCACTCGGTATTAAATTCAGGAGAGGAGTATATGCCGCCGGCGTAATTGCCTTGCTCTTCGCCAAATCCTACAATCTTTCCGCCTTTTACCATTACATAATGGTAATAATCTCCACGAGGTCCGAAGCCTACATCTGACGTGAAACACTGTTCATCGCCTCGCGTCCAATCTTTATACGTTGCCATAGTCAGAAGAGATTGTTATATCGTTTCTGCTGATAGAGCATTTGCTGGTGGATTGCTTGGTGGCAAGCCGGGAGCTGGTATTGCACTGTGTCCGTATTCTTGGTCTGCAACTGCTTTGATGTTGAACAGGCAGAGCAAAGAAGCGTGAACGCCAATAGCGTCAGTTTGAGAGTTTTCTTCATTTGTCCTTTGTTGTCGGTAAAAACTTATTTGCTGTTTTGGCATATATGGGGCAACGGTCTGAATAGTGGCACTCTCCCCGTGATGCCTGATTGTGTCGATAATGCCACTCGTCCCAGTCGGCAACTCCGTCCTTTGTGAGAAATTCAATCAGTTTCATACAACCGAAACCATTCTCATCTGACTTTGCTCCGTTGACCTCAAAGAGTCCATTACTGACTGGTCGAGCCATTCCTTTTGAGAGATTTGAGATACTGGATAAACTCGGTTCGGTATTGCCCTCTGACAATCCGATATTGAATATTCATTTTCGGGAGTGGCTTAACACCTTTTATCTGGAGGAAAACTCCAATCGCATGACAGAGTTCTGCGCCTCGGAGTCCATAGCAGCCGCCCAGACTGTGAATGTCATTGCGAGCCTCCGAATACTGGGGTCGTTGTTTCTTCCCGATTTGTCGCGGAGAGGTCAGGGTTCGAGGATAACCGCACGGCTCACCTATATACTCGCCGGTGATGCAGTCAAGAGTGCCGTCAAGCAGCATATCAGCACACTCACCCATTTTCGCCTCCTTTCATTCCTCGTTGAATTATGGCGAGCCACAGGCACACCATTACTGCGGCCATCATCGTAAGTGTAGTCCAGCATTTTGCAGAGGCCAGTACGATAGCTGACATGAATGCGAGTCCGTATGCCATAGACAGGCAGTCGATTTGTCTAAACTTTTTCATTATCTTATTTACAAGTTTTGAGTTGTTATTCTAATGCTTTTTCAAGTAAGGCATAACTTCCGTCGGTGTTAAACTTTCTTAGCCTATATCCTATTGAAAGATACCAGTCAAGGATTTCTTTAGGCGTATCTTCAAGTTCCCATTCCATAAATACGGAGTCATGCCCTGACGCTTTCGCTAAATCCTCTGCACGAGTTAGGAGTTTAGAGGCATATTTTTGCCGACGGAATAACGGATCGACCCATAATGCGTAGATTACTGCCGTTCCACCAAAATCCTGTTTGGCCTCATATAGATTGAGCTGAACAGAACCTCTATCATCGCTGCTGGTTATCAGCACTCGTATGTGGTCATGCCATATCTGCGTCTGCTCCATTTCTCATCAAAATTTTTATAGCGTTTGAGATTGCATCAGAAAATGCGTTCTCGTAAGTCTTATGCCCGAATTTGTAGTAGAGATTATAGCCTTCGTGCATATCGCGCACACGGCAGTACCAGTCATTCTTGCCTATGTTATACTCTACCTCAACAGACATTTTCTTACCTCGTAGCCATCTGGCAGCTTGTGAGTGGGTAGGCGCAGAGATATGGTTCTCCATACCTATATCGTCCATTTCCTCATTCGTGGGTGGGATTACAAAACCCTTATGCACTATAACAGGGGTGCCGTCATCGCAGAAAGTCCGGGAGAAGAAAAAGTATCCTTTTTCGTTGTAACCTAACTCCTTTAGATTTTGGGCCTGTTCGTAGGTTACGAAAGAGTCTATCGTGGGTGCTGGCATAGTTCAGGATTATCGTGAATGTTTCCGACCACGTTCATGTGGGGATAATGCCGGAGCATATCTCCCAAAGGGCACGTTCCCAATAATGGGCCTTCGGTGTGGGTGTGCTCGATGAGGCAGAACGCGCATTGCTTCTCATTGTACCTCACTTCGAGTGGGACTGTTGCCACGGAGGGCTCAATGAGAATATCGCCCTCGTAGATTTCCTTGCTGTTACTGTCTTGCAGTCCGGTGTACTGACCACAGGTGCCGACCTTTATCTGCTCCCGTTCACGAGCATAGATATGGTCGATAATGATGCACTCGCAAGTTGCGCCGTTTATCTGTTCTTGGAGCAAAGAGCCATAAGCCCATTCTCCATTATCGAGGCGTTTACCTCTGAACTTAATCTCTCTTACCATAGTCAGGAGTAATTTGATTGAGTATTTCTTTCAAAGCATCGCAGAGGGCCGACTCATAGGAACGATGTGTCTTTGGCTGAATGTTTACATCGGTACGCTGGCTCCACCGCCAAAAGTAACCTATCCTATCTCCAGTCTTGCTATTGAATTTAGGACTGATAACTATGTCTATTCCCAGTTCCTCACGCAGATACTTGGCAGCTTCATCTATTCTCATTTTGGGGAGCATGATGTAATCGGTAACTTCTTTCATAATCAGTTCTTCCTCACACCATTCTTCATGCTTAGTTTCAGGAATAGGCTTAAAATATTTTCTGCCAGTCCATTTATTGATGTTGAGTCCTAATACCGTCATCTGCATCGCCTGTTCTTCCGTAATATAAATGTCAATCATTTTTGCCCTCCTTTCTTGCACTCGCAATTCTCATCATGGCAGATGCCGATACCGTGGCCGTACTGATACAGGAGATATGAGTGGCCCTCATAGTTGAACTTCGTAATACAAGAGGCACAGCGTTTGTCCTGCTCTCTTTGCCAATCCTCATGCGTATATGGCTGCTCCTTGCAAGAGGTCAGAGCCAAGCTCACGGCTATTGCTACTAATATCTTTTTCATTGTTCCAGTTGTTTTTTGTCTTTGTCTTTATTCATCTGGAGCATAAATCGAAAAGGTCTTTGTTCTCTACGAGAAGCGACATAATCAGTTCATAGACCGCATCGAGCGCATTGTCATGTTCTCCAGTTGTATGTAGTTGCATCGGTATCCCATCTTCGTAGGCTGATACGGTGTTAAGAAGATAGCCAGCACGATACCGCCGACCATTCTTAGTCATGGCCTCTTGCAGAGTAAGCAGATACAGGAGATTGTTCCACGTCCTTATCCCTGCCGGCAGAACTGTTTCCATGATGTCAGAGAGTGAGAGGGCCGGAGCGAGGGTATAGTCCTCGATTGACTCTTTGAGAAAGAAGAAATCAGCAAACTCTTTGCTGACGGCCTGCGGCCTCTCTCCGTCGAGTTTCAGCCATAAGGCACTTGCCCCTGACAAATCTATCCTTTCGTTCTGCAAACGCTGGGCCTGCTTAATCGTTAAATATTGCCTGTTATTCATTGCCATTCAGTTTATCCGTTGAGGTTTCTTTGTCAGAATGCGATACCAGTTCCGGCCGTCAATTACTTTTGGCCGTTTAGAGATTACGAAAGTGGCAGCTCGTTGAGCTTTTATTTCATTCAGGATAGTATGCACTGCTTTTGCTCCGGCAAAGCACAACCTATCTTTATAGTCATGGTTGCTAAGTTTTCTCAAAGAGAAGCCGGGCAAATCGTCACCAAAAGCGACGAGCCATTCTTTTGTTTCATCATCATAAGCCAATAATCCTTTACCTCCCTTTTCTAATCCTAAGTCATCGGCTATCAGATTATTCAGATAAAACACTCCTGTTTTACGATTGACATTCACGAGCCACTGCGTAGGTGGGTGATTGTTGGTGCATTCTTTCGCAAAGATTTTGAGAGCCATAATCCAGTTATATTGCAAAAGCGAACTGCTTTTTGGTTTGACATGATACAACACTCTCATACTCCTTTACTTGACGCTCTTTCAGATTAAGGCAGTCGGCAGTATCTCTTATCGAGTAGCCTTGCATTCTCATTTCCCAAACAGAGAGTTGAGCAGTTGAGAACGTACTGCGAATGAAAGAGCAAATCGACCTCACAAGACCGGCGCGGTCTTTTTTAGGTTCTTCTTCCTCAACCGTATCAGGGAGTAAGGTAAAGAATAGGTCGTCCGGGTGGCTGATCGTATAGGACTCGTTCAGATTATGCCGGGAGATTTGCCGATATGTTGTCAGGAATATTTTGCGATAGCCGGAGGCTGTGGCTGGCAAACTTTTACTCGTTACGATTGTGAGATATGCTTCATGGAAAGCATCATCATCGAAAACACTCATCAAACCGATACTCTCTTTGAGCCTTGCGTAGTTCATTACAAACCAATCGTCAAAGGCCATTTTCTCCTTATTGTTTCGTTTAGGCATGGCTGGCTCGGTTAGATGATGATTGACATTTTCGTTCTCACTGCGCCTGACAAGACGTTTAGACCGTATCTCCCAGTCCGGTCAAGAGCCACAATTTGGCCCTTGACCTTTCCGAGGATTGCTTGCTTATTTTCAGGCTTCTTCATTCTTGCAGGCTGCTTTGGGAATGAAGCAGAAATCGGCGTAGATGTCGCCAAACTGCTTGGCGGCATATTCTGCCAATTCCTCATTCTTGAAGGCGAGCCGAGAGCCGAAGTACGTGCCCGAGAACGTAGAAACGCTGACCGCGCTCGAGTAAACGAGGCCGCCATACGCATACGCATAGTTGAACGCACGGCCAACGACACGGCGTTCTTCCTTTTCTTCGTCGGACATTCCCTCGACCTCTTCTTTGGTGAGGAAATCGTACCAAGCGTACCAGCGACGCTCGCCTTCTGTGAACTGGGGCTTCCACCCCTCGTTGAGGGCTTCGGTGATTACGCGCAGAGTAACGTATGCCATGATGTCGGCAGTGTCCGGGTCTTTCTCGGATACGGAGTAACCGTACTTGATAGAGCGCCATGCCTTGACGGCAGGCTGGTCATCACCGAGTTCACGCACAGCGTCGTCTAACGTCTGCACTCGTTTGGTTACAGGGATTAACTCGGAGAACTCATCACCAAGAGCCTCCTTGATTGCTTTTCGGGCTTCATCACCACCAGTGCGGTATAGAGCCACAAGCTGTTCATCTGAAAATTCGATTTTCATCTTGTTTCGGTTAATATGTTGAACTTATTTGCTTATAGGTGTGGTTTGATTTCCACAATGCAAAACTACACATAAATTATCTTTTATACAAGTTTTGCAGTGATTATTTTCGACCGAAATCGCATTTTTAACTTTTGGGGAGTGGTGGAATAGGATTATCGTAGATACGGTTGATAACCTCTGGCATCAACACCTCGATACTGCCATTGCCGCCGTTTCTTATATATGCTTCGGAGTCTGTATCGCCTCTGTTGAGAGCAACCATTACTGCCCCCTCAATAGCCGCATGGGTATCAAGAGCCGACCACCCTCGCAGTTTACGAGCAACAGGATTAGCCCACTCCACGAAAAAACCGGTGCCTCCGTGGTTGTGGCCGAGGCCGAATGTAGTTACAGAGTAATACGGCTCACAGCACCTTTCGTAAACGTATCTATCAATAATCAGCCATCGTTTGGCGAGTGTCCTAACATAATGAAGATAGTCCTCCTTTGAACCGTTGGAATGCGTGTAACTCTCAAACGGCCACTGCCAGTTCATTTGTTCTGCTCTTTGGTTGACAAAAAGAGGTCCGTCAACACTTTCATCTTTGCGCCGATCTTGATACTGTCGATAGAGTCGGCCACGGAAATATACCACTTTTCGCCTCTCTTCGCCATGTTCAGACACTATAAAGGCGACTGGAGCCTTATCCGAGGTGATTTCAGGAATGGAAAGTTTAACTATGCACTCCTTATCCTCATGTCTGGGTTTCCGACATCGAGGCGGAACTTTCCACTCTCGGTATTTCATGCGAAATTCAATCTTCATATTCTTGCCGTTTGAGAGTTGCCATGTATTCTGCAATCTCTTTCTCCAGTTGTTCCCTTGGGGTCTTGATGTTCTTACGGCACCTGAAATATCTCCCCTCGGCAGTAAAGCAGAATGGAAAGATATTGCCGTAATACGGCTCGCCGACGAAGAACATATTGTTCATGTTCCTCGCCGGCGGCAGGCAGTCGTAACTATCATAATAGGTGTCGCGGTCGATTTCTTCCACCGGGCCGTTGTGCAGACGCTCCTCGTATTGGAGATAGAGTTGGCGAATACTTTCCGCCCCCACTATCTAGAGGCAGGGATTGTTATGCGTTTCTCGCAGTTGCTCGATCGTTTGGCCGGTATATGTGCAATGCACATCGTCGGCCATGCTCGTAACTACCGAGCCATCGAATAACTCTGTGGGGTCGATTACGTATTTCATGCCTTATCGTTCTTCGATTATGGTTAAGCAGAAGCCACTCTCACTTGCTATCTTCTTGATAGTGGGTATGTATTGATAGCCGGGGAGCATCAGGCGTACTTTGCGTCTATGGCCGGGATAATTCTTGTGTGTCAGGATTGCTATATACTCCTTGTCGGAAATATACATACCCTCGTATTCTACTGTTATCATAGTGCTTGGTATAACTTGTTACTTAACTCCTTTTTGGCCTCCGAGTCATCATAGCCAAATAACACATGGACTGCTGCCGAGATTGCGGAGGTGGTCAGTTGACGCTGCCATGCACCCTCGGTGGGCGCCCAGTGGAAAGCACACTTTTTCAGACTATCTCTGACTGTGGCCGAGGGCTTCTCATCGTAGACAATCTGGAGTCGGTTTTCGGCATAGTTCACCACAATAGTACAGCCCTCGGCAGGAAATTCGGCACTCTCGCGTTCAGCGTTTTTCTTCATTACTGCCTCTCTCCATTTGCAGGTTTCAGCCAGTTTCCAGACTTTGTGCCGGGGAGTGAATATCGGTTTACGGAGTCTTGCGCTGTATTCTTTGATATAGTCAAGAGCAGCCACCACCAATGCCGACTGCCCGTTGTGGGCTTTTCGCTCTATCTTGCCGTATAGACTTGATACGAACAGGGCGCGGTTATAGCCACGGGCGCGGCCCTCGTCAATATCCACGATTGAGGACATGGTCGGTAGGAGTTCTTTTCTGAAATTCTCCCACTCTTCAGCGGCTCGTTGTTCAGGAGTTTTCGCAGCCTCGATACGACGGAGAACACCTTTGGCATAATTCTCTCGCCACTTGTTGAAATCCTCAACAGCCTTATCGTAGGCGTTGTTGGCAGATGTATTCCTGCGATTGTTGAAGCGAGCTGGGCCGGTTATCATCGGGCTAAGAATGCTTGATTGCTTGGAGAACAAGATGCCGACCCAGTTCTTGAACTTGTCGTAGTATGCCTCACGTTCTGCCTCCGGGATTTTTTCAATGTCAGACAGGAGCAGCGTTTCGTACATACGAATATACTGCATGGAGCGCTGTTCGGGTACATGGCTGGTGCCGGAGAAAGCCCTGACACCTTGCTCGTATAGACTTTCAAGGTTCATGTCATACGCCCACTCCACGGCTTCCCATTCTTGGAGCGTGAGGTCGATGTCCTTGACCTCTACACTTTCGCCGGTGGCGATGTTTGTTGCGATGTTATAGAATGTTTCAGAGAAGAAGCCGCTATGCTCGGACTTGCCGTGCCACGACCATTTCCATTCTCCTTTTTCAGGTGCCGATTTCAGGCGTACCTTGATTGCCCGGTGGCAGTTCCGTAAGGATAAAGTTGTTGCTTCCATATTCGTTTCAGGTTATACTTATTTGCTTAATCAAGCAGAGAGTCGATCTGCTTCTTGACCTCTGCGGCCAGTTCCAATCCGGCAGGGCCGAATGCCTGTGCCTCGCTTAACGCGCTGGCCTCGTATGTCAGACAGGCAAAGGTCTTATCCGGGAGGCTGATATTGAGGCGAGGTTTGCCCCAAAACATATCTATGTGTATTCGAGGATTGCCGTTGCAGCCGCCTATCTTTTCTTCCTCAAAGGTGGGGATTATGTATCGACAGGTCTTTATGTCGACCACTTGACCGCTTTTTCTTGCGGCTATGCCTATGGCCACGTTTCCCCAAAACTGATCGTTTAGGGCATTATGAGTGGCCGGGGCCTCAACCTCAATGTATCCGTATTTTTGGGCGAGGTTCTGTGCTACTGCGAGCATTGCGTCATTTACTGTCATATTTCAGGAGTTTACTTATTTGCTTATTTGTTGTGGAGAGGACCGACATTTCTGCCCTCTCCGTGAATATCTTACTTATAACTGATTTCCAAGTAATTCAGGCCAAAGGTGTCCGATATGGAAACGAAACTATTGAAGCGAGGCTCAAAGTGCATGGAGAAGAACCATTGGCGAACTTGATAACTACCTACTTTGAGCAGTTTCTCCATTTCCCAAGTAATCTGGTCGAGCTTCCAACCTATCTTCTGCTGTATCTTTTCGGCAAAATAGATGAGCATTGAGCTCATTGCATCATTGCGAGCCTTGATGCGTGTGCCATACAGGAGTGTAGCTTGAACATCACGAGCAATCTCTCCCTTTTCGGAGTTAATGTCGTTTGCCATATCTTCCAACTCCCACTTTTCATCGTCCGAGAGGTTGAAGATTTTGACCATGTTACGAATGTCCTGTTTTTTAATTACTTTTCTCATCTTTGAGGTGTTATTGTTTGTTTTTGATAGTACAAAACTAATCAAAAATTATCTTTTGTGCAAGTTTTTCAATGCGAATTTTCGTGCTTAACACCTTGATTTCGTGATTTTTAACTTTTAATTCCACCCTCGTCCCTGAATGAATAGAAGCCGTGTTGTGGCCCGATTATCAGGCTGTCATGGAGCTTGATGTCAAGCAGGGCAAGACCTTCGGCCATTTTCCGAGTCAGGCTATCATCTTGAATGGAGGGCCGGAGTTGGCCGGAGGGGTGATTATGAACAAAAATCACACTCGAAGCTAATGCGTCAATCGCATACTTGGGCAACCAGTCGAACATCGACAATCGTTGCCGATACTCCACCCTGCGCAATCTTCGCCCAACCGATTGTCATGTTCCCTTGATTGAGCAGAATTATAAACGCGCTCTCGTAGATGGCTATGTCATCATGGTAGAACTGTCGAGCAAACTTTTCCGCATCAGCAGAACATAAGATTTTGACAACCGGCACCTCGTTGGTGGTGGCTTTCAGAGTAAACTCCGTTGCCTTTGCGTTCTTTGTCATACCATTACTGGGATAGGTCGGTTAGCGTATTCAGGGGACTCGATGAAGAACCAGTTATAGTCTTTCAGCTTATAACCTATCCAGTCAAAGAGGGGCGCCCATATAGCGTATAACGCCGACGTGTCTGTGAGTTGGAATGTCCGGCCAACGCCGGAGCCGTCCTCGGCCATTAGAGTGGCGCACACTCGACCGGGTATTTTAGTGAGCATTAAAGTCGCGCCTATTTTCTCATCTTCTTCAGTCCAAAGTTCAAGAGAGAACTTTGCTTCTGAAATCTTGCCTCCGAGCATTCTTTTTATTTCGGAAGCTATTACCATTTCATGTAAGTGCTTACTCATCTTCGTATTTCTTAAAAACTTATTTGCTTATCTGTTTAGTTGAGAGGGAGAGCCTTGAGTGTCTTGAGGTGATGGCCGTCTTTATACCACCTTACCTCGACAATCCTGACTGACGGTGAGAGGAAACGTCCAATGTCCTGCTGGGTCTTAATCTGGAGTGCGAGCCATTTGGCCGTATTCTTGGTGCGTTTGATAAGGGTTTTCTTAAACTTTAACACCATATCCTCCGTATCTATCTCCACTCTGTAATTCTCGGAGTTTAATATCCGGTTGAGGTCAGAGGTCAATTTTTCTATTCGGCTACTCATGTCAGAGAGGATTATTTGCGTTTGGCAATCTCCGCAACCACGAGCGAGAGGAATGTATTTGTATATTCGCAGGGGTTAGAGGCGAACATCATTTTAGCCATTTCCAACTGGGCGTTCAGGTTTTCAGTTGAAAGAGTTGAGAGGGTATTTTTAATTGCGTCCATATTATTGTTTATGTTTTATTTTGATAATGCAAATCTAATCAAAAATTATCTTTTACACAAGTTTTTTGAGTAATTATTTTAGTCTTAAATACTTGTAAATCTGATTTTTAACTTTTGCTCACATATACTAAAAGAGCGATAACGCCAAATTGACACTATCGCTCAATATTCCTCATTTTTCGATTTTCAAAATGACCACAAGTTAACGGAGATACCTATGCCGGCATACGGCTGAAATCCTTTCGGCGTCATTCCATATCCAACTTGTAAGCCGATACTGAACCTCTTGGACTTGGTGGGTTCACGGATACGAATTGTAGTAGTCCGCTGTCTTATGAAAATACTGTCCATAGTGGCCCGGTAGCCACTGATATATGCTCTGTAATATTCCGTTTCGTAAACCTTTTGGGTAATGGGGATAATCACCTTGGCAGAGTCGCCGCGCTCCACTATGGCAAGTGTTTCAGGTGCAGGCAGCGTAACGGAGGACGCGCTGTCGGTACTTTCGGGAGGTGGAGATATCGGAACAATCTCATACTTATAGCGTACCACCACACTATCACGAATGGCCGGCGCCATGTCCGAGATTGTAGTTTCAGATGTGGTGCTGTCAACTACCACGGCCTCTGAACTCGGAATTACATTCCCAGACTGGCAACTACGGCCGATGAAAAATGAGGCTGCGCAGAGAATGAGAGCCACTATTACATACGATAATTTCTTCATTGTGTCAATAGGTCTATGATGTAGCACACGAGAAGGCCGAGGATAAATCCGGTAATGTTCTCGGCTACTGCTTTCAGTTGTCGGTATTCATAATCACGCATAAATGAAGCCTTCGTAGGCTATGCCGTTCACTCTGCGGTTCCACCCTTTCAGGAATTTTCTTTGAGAGGGGGCACGGTTCACTATCTCCTTGAAATGCTTGAGTCTGTCAGCATGGAGTTCAGCAAAAAGTTTCTGCGGATCTGAACTATTGACAGCGGCAAGTGTTTTGGGGCCTGCAATGCCGTCGACCGACACGCCGAGTATCCGCTGGGGACGCTTGATGCCAGTAACTCCACTCGCCCAAACCCAGTCAACAAGGATATTGGCGAGAGCCTGATTTTCTATCTGGTCTGCTTTCCACCTATCCCAAAAGAGCGTTTTGAGAATGTCAAGCCATACGGCATACGATAAATTCTTCAATCCTGACTCCGTGGCCTTGATATGCTTGCGGTTGCAATACATAGCATAGGTAGCGTATGTAACGCCACACATAGTAAGACCGCCGCGATCGTCAGGGTCGTTGGCGAGGCCAGTTTTACGGCATTCCTCAAACTGCTTTTCAAAAGGTAGCAGGGAGGGGTCATAAACACGCTTCTTTTTTCCGTCGACCGTTACTGTCTTGAAGCAACTTTTGGCGCCACCGGCCTCGTAATACAGAATGAACGGTACGATGTTCTCTACTTTTGCCATGATTATACGGTTTTGCTTTCTTCAATCTTCTTATCCTCCAAGAGGCTTGCAATCTTCTGAAATATCTGTTGCGCCTCCTTTTCACTTGCAGCATCGCATATTCCCTGCCATATATCGGGGAGTTGTGCAGTTTGACTCTTCCGACGTTTGGCGTGTTCAAACATGGATTTTATCTCCACTACGATTAGCCCGATACCGAATAGCATTACCATGAAAGGCAGAACGTAGAACGAGAACAGGAAGCCTATGCAGTCCACTAAAAAGCCGATAACGATGAAGCGCCAATACTCCGACATTTTCTGTACTGTTACTCGCAGCTTGTGAGAATGGACTTTCTTATGGAGTTTCTTGGCCGTACTAACGCCGTCCCAAAGGTCAAGCATTATTGCAGCAATAACTAAAAGGCTTATTCCGAGGAAAATTCCCAGAAAAAGCATTAGCTTCTGTACCGGTATTATGTCAGTCGAGATTATCTCTATCATGGTGTCGATGTGTCTATTAGTTGAAGCAAAGTTATAAAGAACACGCCACCTTGATAATAAAGTAACCGACCAAACTGCTGAACGCATTTATTCAGCCGCCCGGTCGGTTACAAACCTAAAACGAAACTTATGTGGTTAGACGTGTACCCCTATATCTGCGAGGTTTGTTTCGGACTCCATGCTGCTATCCACGACTGGAGGTTCAGGAATAACAGGCTGAACGGATTGGGTTCCGGAATTACTGACACCGGCCGCTTTACTTGTGCTGCTGGCAGGAGGTTCGAGAGTATCAGCGACTCCGAGGGGTTTTCTATTACCGTCATCAGCAATGCCACGACGTACACCCCGCAGCCTGTCAGTTCCAGTATGCCCCAGACTGCCACCGCGATTATCGCAGGTCAGTTCTTCTACTTGCTTGAAGAATGGAGCAATGGTCTGGTAAAACGTGAGCTGGGCGATACGAGAGCCTTTCCTGATAAGGAATGACTCATCACGGTTAATGATGATGACATGGATTGTATCCGTGTGGTTCGGGTCAATCTTGCTTACGCATACGTCAGCATCGAAATACATCTTGCCTGACTTGGTGTCTGTAACAGGGATTATGCCGAGGATTTTGCGCTTGATTACCTTTCTGGTGCCGTAGCCCTCAATACCTCGGAGGGAGCAGCCACTACGCGGCTCTATCTTTGCCTCAATCCCAACGGGGAGATTGATTGCGAGGTCTAACGGTATTGCGACTCTGGAGTGAGCCGGTACGCGAAAGTCATTCGGCAGACAAAGGTCATAGCCGATAGCACCGCGCACAGCCTTTTTCGGGAGTGCCGCATTTTCAGACAGGAGTTTTATTTCAAACTCCCTCTTGCGGATTTTGGCTTTTTCTGATTTAGTCGTTTTTGTCATTGGGTAGCCTTGTTGAGTTTCCGAGAAGCAAGCGTTAAGCCGGATTGCCTAACGCTTACCCCATCGGTTGTGCTTGGTATTTATTGTTTGGCGAAGGTGACTCTGAGAGTTGAGGATTTGGTCGGGATCGGGGCGTTGATTGTTACCACTTCCCCGGTGGTCCGGTCTAATACGTCCATTGTGTCTGTGACACTTTTGAGGAACATCTGACGGGCCTTGATTTTGGTGTCGATGTCCTCTTTGGCCCGCATGAGTTCTGCATACTCGGCATCGTTGCTGCTCATGTAGTCATATCGGGTTGTGAAGGTGATACCAACTTTGGCACCGCCGAACTGGGCGTCCTTGCCGCGCTCTACGGCGGCTGCCTGTGTCAGTGCCACGATGTCGGCATTCTTCAGGAATTGCTCGGCAACCTCACCGATGGCCTTCATCTGAACAAAGGCGGTGATAGGGTCAACATTTCCGTTTACTACTTGTGCCACGAGGTCTGCCGCTACGTTGGCTTGTGCCTCTTTCGAGAGGACAGGTGCAGAGATGAATTTCTGCAAAGTTGTTGTTTCTTCCATAACGAGTTTCGTTTGAGGTTAGATGTTTGAATGCTTTGTTTTCTTGTAGTCGCGGATTGAGGACATGGTGAGCGAATACACGATGTACCATACGAATGCTGCGACTGCGAAGCCGGGGATATTGAAATGTCCGGCGAATAGGTGGAAGCCAATCCACGAGGTTACGAGGACGAGCATTATTGCTCCAAGAGCCACTTGGTAGCCGTCCATGATGAGCAGGGCTGTCTTTTCTTTCATCTTGTTTCGTTTTAGAACTTATTTGCTTAGAGGTGTGAGTTTGATTTCACAGTGCAAATCTAATCATAAATTATCTTTTATGCAAATTTTAACGGCCTAAATCGCACCCTCCAACTAAAAAAATTAGTCCAACTTTACCAAATGATGACCACCTCAACAAAATCTCTGACAAGAGATTTTAGGACATTAGTATTCTTCTTTTTCTTATTCTTCTTAATATTATTAAATAGGAGTAATTTCGGTTTGCATATCAGTTTGCGTATCAATTTGCATATCAACATAGACGTTATTCTGCATATCATTGATACGCAAATTGATATGCAGTTATTCTTATATGATAATGAGTTACGCGAAAAATCTGCGTGTCAACATACGAGAGATTTTGCATATCAAAGAACCCCGATTTTTGCGTATCAATAAAATCTGCATATCAACATAGCACTAATTCTGCGTATCAATAACACGCAAATTGATATGCAGAACTAATTGACAATAAACTTATTACAGCGATATTTTGCGTGTCAATATTAGTCTAAATCTGCATATCAATACCGCTTTATTGCCGGGGCTTTGGGTTGTAATGGTTGACAGGCGACGGGGCGTTTCCGTCGCCATTTTTTACTCACCTCAAAGCACTTTTATTATGAAAGACTACGAAACCGCCATGCTGAAATGGATATCGCAGGAGGTCTGTGATGACCTCTTCGCAGCAGCTTCGGCAGACAACAAAATCATGGTGAACAACTGGGTTGCTTTCGCTACGCTGGCCATCTATCGAGAGGCTGCAAGCATACTCGACACAATCCCAGTTCCAAGTATCGACGACTGTATGGCCGGAGCATACGAGCCTCCGGATAAGGCAGAAAATCCCAAGTGGGGGCAACTGGAGGCGTGGCACAACGAACACTGGCTGCTATCCCAAATGGATAGCATGGAGGATATATACGCCCCTTACATCGCCATGCCGGAATTACGCCTTGATCGTTTCACACTCGGATTATAATTCAGTCCAAAACAAAACAGACGCGCCATTTATGGTGCGTCTGCTGTATGGTAATAAGTTAAGGGGGATTGTTACCCGATTACCGCGTTGTGCTCCATTTCGTTGGAGAGTGCCATATTGATGAAATCGTTTATCGTAGTGCCTGCGGCCATTGCAGCAGCCGCTACTCGTCCATGCAGTTCAGAGGGCATACGGAGTACGAGTTTGCCGCTATAAGGCTTTGCAGGAGCAATACCTCTGCTTTCGCAACTTGCGAGGTATTCATCAATAGCAGACTCAAAATCAGAACGGATTTCATTTATCGTAGTACCCTCATAGGAGATTAGAGTACCGTGGAGGCCCTGTACCTTACCGAAAAGGCAATTATCCTCATCGCTAAATTCTACCGAGCCGGTGTAACCTTTGTATTTGAGCTGTCCCATATCAGAGTAATTTTAATTCTTTGAGAGTGTCAATTAACTGTTTAACTTGATAACCCTTTAACTCACCCGTTGGGTGGGGTTTATGGAGCAACAGAGTGTCGTTGCCTCTGATAAACTCCACTCTTGACCCGGAAGTCTTTCCCTTATGACTTTCCTCAAATCCAAAATACTGCAAGAGCGTTTTGGCTTCATCATAATGAAAATCCTTTGGCCTACTAAGAAGCCGTGCAATTAGTTTCTCCTTTTTACTCATTCAAGTGTTGGTTTGAAATGATATGCAAAGATACTAATTTTAGTATCAATAACAAAATATTTAGGCCAAAAGTTTCACCTAAAAATTATCCTATCCACAAATTTTTTGATGCAGACAGGATAACACACTCCCGGAAGCCCCAGATTTTTCGACGGCCTCCGAGTCAATTTTATTTCTTTCAAATTATGCTATATGATTATTATTTAGTATATTTGCATTGAGAATTGAGGTAAACTCAAAACCTAAAATCACGTTTTCATCGACGCCATTTTCTCAAGCAGGGAGCAAGTAGAACAGGCATCGGTAAACATCTATGAGTATGCCAACCTCAACCCAAAACACTATATTCCTAAGATTGAATAGCCCGATTGTCAGTCCAAGCAAGGAGAGCCACGGCACACCGATTGTCAAGGCTATCCATACGACAGCGGCCACTCCGAGAACAATAGCAGCCCCACAATGCACCTTACCGACAAACTCATCTTTGAACGCCGGACTCGCCGCGACAAAGAATATCCCGGCCACTATGAAGAAGCCGAGAAACTTGTAACTTTCAGGCGTGTGGTTCAGGATTGGAGCAAGAGCGAGAGAAGCAGCCACTATCAGGACAGCAGAGAACAGCCACCGCTTGTTATTGCGGTAGTAGGTATCGCTTATCGAGGTAGGAATACCGTTATTCCCGATAAATGAGAACAGGTACACTACCATTATGAAGCCGGAGATTACTGTTGCGCACCATTCCATATCTCTGACTCCCAGTTGATAGATGTTTTTTCTTGCCACTTGGCATTGGTAACAGCGGTTTTGTGGGCGCAGATGCCGGCAGCCACCTCCCCAACTTCCTCGATAGATGTAAACTCATGCAACACGAGAGCCGTGTCGCTAAGGTTCATTGTCAGGGGTAGTTGGAACAGGCCGCCCTGTAAGCCGGTGATAAGACCCGTGAAATCGCTCTTGCGTTCCTCTGAATACTCGACACGCTTGCCGTTCCATTCAAACCCAGCCATGAGTTTTTCTGCATAGTCGGCCTCGATCTGTGCCGTGATTATCGCCTTTATCTCATCGAGAGATGGCTTCGATGAAAAGCGTTGGCGGTAATTCCAACCAGTCTGTTCCTGTTCGCTGTCTTTGCCGAAGCCAAAGATAAGTTCCCACTTGTTGCGGCCTATCTTATAGAGGCCGTCCTGTCGGCCCGTGGCGCCATATACTTTTTCCATGATGTTGTTATTTGAGGTTGAAACGATTTAGTATGCTTTCCAACTCTTTATCCGAGGGAGCCGTGATGTTGAACTTGGAAGCTGACACGAAATTGGCTTTTGGGTACTGGCCCGAATAGTCCATTTCAATAGCAGCAAAGAACGGAAATCCGTCCTCATCGGCTATCTGGTCGAGTATATTCCATAGGTCGCGGTCGCCAGTCCACATTTTGCGTAAGGCTCCCTGATAGATTATCTGAATGATATACTTTGTCTTGGGCTTCTCCACGAGGTCAGGATTAACACCCCTAACACTTGCGTCCTGAAGCCTGCGCTGATATTCTTCCCTATCTCGTCGGGCTACTACGTCGCTCTCGAAATCTACCACGATGAAGCCTTTGCCGTCTAACTCACGAGGGCTGATCTTATTCCCCCGAAAGTTCTTTTTGCCGTCAAGAGTGGTAGGATTGAGTTTGAAATCACCGAAATCTTTCATTTTGTCTTTGAACTTTAATCGTTTATACTCACTTGGAGCGAGAAGCGTTTTGAGCAGATGCCGACAGTCTGCATGACTCGCCATTCCAAAGAATGAGCCAATCAATTTCTGCCGGCGCTTACGAGATTTTACCCTCGCTAACGCCCTCGCAAATTTTTGCTTTGTCCTTTTCCTAATCAGGGCATGAGTGCCATAATTCTTGAAACCGAGATAGTCATTGCCCTCACTCAAAGGGCGTACTGCTTCACTCGGCTTTACTTGCAATCCTTTCTCGGCCAGCAACGACACGAGATAGTCCCGAAGCAGCCATAGTTCTTTTTTCGTGGGAGCGAATATTACTATGTCATCGCAGTATCGGTAATACAGAAAGCGTACCTTTTGCCCCTTGAGTGTTATTTCACCCTGACCGACAGCCACCGGCACGCACTCTTCAATGCCATTCTCCGTAAAGACATAATTCCTTACCCTCGCGCTCATTTTGTGGTCTATGTCCGAAAGGTGGAGATTGGCAAAGCATTGCGAAGAACGGAGGCCCTTTGATAAGCCCTCCGGCAGCAGCTCCACGAAATTATCAAGTTGAGGCAGCAATATCGGGTCAGAGGTATACTGCCGGATCTGCCACTTCATAATTCTTTGGTTGATGTTGTCGTAGTAGTGGCAGACATCACACTGATAGAAATACTTCATGAACTCCGGCACTCGGCTCATATCTTCTTTGATGACATGAAAGAGCCAGTGCATACCTCGGCCTTTAATCGAGGCTCCTGTGTTCGTTATCAGGGTCGGATATGTGTATTTCTCAAATACCGTCATTATCGCATGACAGCCTACGCGATGATAAACTGTCGGGCATTGGACTATGCGCTCCTTTGGCCCGTCAGTTACTCGCAGGGTTCTGAAATCTTTCTCGGTTATCCTAAATGTTCCAGTTGAGATTTCAGTAATGAGCCGGTCAACATACTGCGTCCTCTTAGGGCGTATATGGTCGCGTTGGCCGGAGTTTTCCAAATGACTTACAACATAATCGAAAGCACTCTCCATATTGGCCCTATCCACAATCTCGGTCGTGAGGTCGGGGATTGGGAATTGCCATGTGATAGCCTCACTTGGCGGTTCCGGGGTCATGTATGGAATATCTTCGTTCATTCTAAAAAGCCTTCAGGCGCTACTGTTATTTTCCGGCTTTCTTCCAATCTATTCCACTTTGTTCAGGATTGGAATAAATCAGAGAGGGTTGCCGAGGCTTGCGTCCCTCGCAGAATGCTTTGCCTATCCCGTAGGCGTTGCAGGGTCATACGATTGTTAGAGCATGAGGGGAGCCTCACGTTTTTGTATTCGCTTGAAGGCGAGCCGAGAGCCGTTGTTCGTGCCCGAGTGCGTAGAAACGTTGCCCGCGGACGAGTAAACGAGGCCGCCATTCGCATTCGCATTGTTGTTCGCACGGCCAACGACACGGCACCGGGGACGCGCTACCTTTTTGAGTTCATTCCTTTTTGTTGTTTGTTGTCATTATGTTTGCCAGAGATAGACCACTTGAAGCGGTCTATCTCTTTGTGGGTATTTCCATTCAGTCGGTTTCGATTGTTTCAGATGTATCCTCAACAATCTCAATATCCCCACTGAAGGCGAGCCGAGAGCCGATGACCGTGCCCGAGTGCGTAGAAACGCTGCCCGCGGACGAGTAAACGAGGCCGCCATACGCATTCGCACTGTAGTACGCACGGCCAACGACACGGCCTCTATCATGGGTGTAATAGTAGCCATCGCCGTAGTGTAAATTCCATTGAGAACTATCCGAAGTTACGCGAGAAGCAAGGGTATCACAGAACCTGCCAAACTTTACACGGCCTATGCAGTAGCCACTTGAGGTATTGTTGAGGCCCTGCACGGCACGTTCTGTCTTGCTTACGGGGTCGTAGATGTGATACACAGCATCTATCGGGTCAGAGGATTGACCTATGCACTTATTCTTTTTGAATGAGGCATAACTTGTTACGTTGGCCGCAATGTTCGACATCCATTCATAGTTGCAGGCTACGAAATTCTGAATACCGAATATGATATTGCCGATGTTGCTTCCACTATACTTTCGGGTTACATTGCCAAAGGTGTTGAAATTGTTGGCACCGGTCGTATATTGAGAGCCACAGCCATATCCGGCATAAGCCTGAATGTCGCGCTCTCCAGTCAGAGCCATTACAAGGTTGGCGATATCCTTTGATATTTCGTAGTCGATAGCATGGTAGCCCTCACCTCGCATTTCGCACAGGTTCATAAAGTCCTGACAGGTGTAGTGCATGGTCGAGGTCGGCACCGAGGTATTCTTTACCCGTCCCTCGGAGTCATACTGCCAGTCGGGATTGGTAGTAGATGTTCCGTCGCCGCACTTGGTTCTGCTACCGCTGATAGACCGAGGGCGCATGAGATTATCCATGTGTATGCCGTACACGCCGACCAGACGTTGGCGAGTATGCACCCAATCAGGTTCTATTGCCTCGATTGCGGCCGAGTCAACTGCAATAGCCTCCAGTTCATCGAAGCCGATAGGAGCAGTGAACAGCAGTTTGACAGAGCCGGAGGGAACATCGCAGAAAACGTACTCTCCATTCACGAAGTCAAAGAGTGCATGAGTAACCATCATATTGAACTTGGCTACAATCTTACCGTCTGCGTCGACAAAGACAGCGCCGATAGTGGCATTGTTGAGGCCCGGCCAGCGGACTTGCTTCATGCCCTCGACATTTATCTCATACACGCTGTAATTCGGGTTCTCCAGTATTGTAACATCGTCCCCTTTCTTTACAGCGGTGTCATCGACAATCGTATAGACGCTGGCCATAGAGGTATGCAGACAATCAGCGAGTTTAACTCGGTTACGACGATAGGAGCCGTCGGCATTGGTGGCGACTGTCGAGATAGGCTCTTCTGCCATACTGCTGACAAAGAAATACTTTCTCTGGTTCTTGTAGTCGTTCACACCCTTATACCAGTATGCAGGGAGTAGCTTCATAATGTCGAAGCCTTCTCCTGCCTGATCGGTGGGGTCATACTCCGTGCCGTCGGCCATGAGATTGTAGTTTGCATCAGAAATCTGTATGCAACGCATCTTCTGTGAGGTACGGTTGTAGGTACACTTATAGGCGTGGCTCATATCCCTCACGCGGACAAAATGCCCGGAGGGTTCAAACTCTTCGCCGACGGTGCCGTTTTCAAGGTTGGTGATGTTTTGGCTATCACTCTCCGTATCATCGAACACAACGCCGGTGTACTGCGAGTTGTGGATTTCCAGTTGAGGGAAATATCTCTTCAACTTTTCTATCGTAACTGCGTCAGCACCGTTTTCAGGGATAAGGTTCTCCATTATCCACCGGCCCGTGATGCCTGAACACTGGCCGCTTTCTTCGTATGCTTGGCCGGAGGGGTCAAGACCCACGGCGCCGCTTGAGCGCAGGGCCGCAAGGATTGATGAGGGTGCGGTAATGTTGACATCCGGCAGTCGTATGTATCGGATAGCCGATGACGTTACTATGCCGTTGATAAGTGCCATAGGGTCGATATGCGGACAGCCGGAGAGCATAAGGCGTATCACGTTGCTCATGCCTGCGATTGTCAGACCGCCGGGATATGACAGCTTGGGGAGGTTGACAAAGTTTAACTCCGACATTGAGGCCGGGAGTTCCAGCGTTTCAAGCGGTGAGGTTTCGGCCGTGGTGATCGAGGTGAGGTCAGAGCCGGAAGCAAGCACCGTTTCAAGTCGAGGGCACTTGGAGGCGTTGATAGAGCGTATCTCCGTGGTTCTCACGTCAAGGTGGCGCAAGAACGGCAGGTCGCCGAGGTTCATTGTTTCAAGGAAGCCGGTATTGCCGGGCGACAATCTCCACGTTGTCCTGTGATTGACCGAGCCAATCACAATCTTCTCCGCAAGTGTCATTACAGAGAATTGGAAATTGGGGTCGAGCGACAACTGCGAGAGGTCTATCTCGCTCATGCGGTCAGCCTGATAGATGTAGAGCAGAATGTTATCGCCATGCTGGAAATCGGTAAATACACCTTCTTCACCGGCTTGCAGATACATTCCTTGAGTGATGTTGCCACCGTCATTGCCGATGCCGAAATAGCCCGATTTGGCTGCCTTGAAACGAATGACAGCACCAGTCTTAGCACCGACACGACCACCGAGGACGTGGCTTGCGTCCTTGAAATCGCCAGTCTGGTAATAACCGTCGCGTATGCGCCACCTCTGCTCGATGAACGCAGGGAGTGAGGTCAGACCGAGGCCCTGAAGGGCGTAGTAGTATATGTCATTGTAGCCGGTATAGTGTATATACTTGCGCTCGCCGTCATACGAGGACACTACTTTCGGCCACAGCTTCATACGTTTGTTGACAAAGTAGTGGAGCGCACCTTTGGGCGAGAACGGGCCGGCACCGATACCGTCAATCTCAGGGAGATTGCGCATCGTGGCCACTACGCCGGGGAGGGTCAGAGTATTGCCGGAAGCATCGCAGACCATTTCCTGATTTTCGCAACGGCGCAAGTCATTCCAGAGGATAGAGCCACGGCCGGCGTAGCACTTATCATCTGTTGCAGGGTCAAGTTCAGAGGGTATCGTATTGCCGCCGTCATTGTCCTTACCGTTGCAGGTGTCGCAGTCATAGACCTTATTAAAGTACATTCTGACTGGTTCCATTGCAGAGGGAGTATGATATTCGCCATTCTCAACCCAGCAGCCGTCCTCTAAGAAGAACATCGGTTGCATATTCTTTGCCTGCTGATCGACAGCGGCAAGGTAATCCGTGAATGTGTAGTAACTGATAAGCGACTGAACGCTCATATATTTCCACGCATTCGATTTCCATATTCCCTGCCATGTTGATGCGAGAGCAGCCTTAGAGTAGTCGCAAGTATCGCAGAATTTGAGAACATTGAACAGGTCATACGGCACCTTACGACCCATTGCGAGGTCTATCTGCAACTGGTCGTCATCTATCATGCACTCGAAGAACTGCGTCCATGCCGGATAGGTTTCCTGTCCGAGATTGAGTTTCGCAACCCACGAGGACATTGTGGCTGTGGGAGCCATCATGTCTGCCACAGAGCCGACACCCATAAACCAGTCCATGCCGTCGTAGGTGATAAGCTCGTAGCCGGATACAGGGTTCAGGACATCGCCGGTGATTACCCACTTGCCGTTAATCTGCTTCATTGAGCCGGTAGAACGCGCCCACTCGCCGCCGCTGTAACGCATTATGCGGTAGTCGCGGCCGCAGTATTGCGAGAGCAGATACGGCATAGTGGTATCAAGACCCTCGGACTGTTTGAAGCGAGCCATTGTCTGGTCGAGAGTTTCATCGGGCAGACCGAAAAACTCTATAAAGTCGCCGTAGTTCAGGCAACCCTTATTGTATCCGGGAGTGTCCATGAAGCCGAGCGCAACCTGTTCGCCCTTATCCTCTTTCCAGTTACCTTTGGCATGAAACCACGCATCGGTCAGCGACTCATTGGTGGCACGGAAAGCGGCGATTGGGTGATTGGCTGTGGAGTGGTTCATTTCAAGGCCACTCACAACAACCTCGCCTTTCTTCCATGTGCCGTCGAAAGCACGTTGGGCCGGTGTCATGTAGGAAGCACCGAGAGTGCGATATGTGGCGTTCATAAGGTCGCACACGCCGCAGTCATTGGAGTTTGAGCTGTCGGAATAGTCGACCTTAACCGTGATGATTTTGACAGGGATTGTATTCTCTTCTACGCGGACATAGCCGAGTTCAAAGAGTTTGTATGCCATGAGAGCATCGGCATTTTCGTAATCAGGATAGATAGGCGTAATCTTCCAACCTTTCTCTTTGGCGAGATAAAACCTGTCATTTTTGATAGGACGCTTGGCCGAGGTCGTACCCTGACGGCGCCAGCGGACATTCTCTGCTTTGAAAGAACGCCACGGCATTGTCGGGTGAAAATAGAACAGGGTACACTTGAAATTCGTAGACGTATTGATGTCGGAGTCGAAACTGTCAAACGTAGCCTGCGGAGCGACTACAACATAGTACGGAATACCCTTTGCTTTGAGTAGGTCAAGAGTGGGCCGGTTCTGATTGTCAAGCACATTTTCTGCCTCATACTCCGCTGTCATAGCGTTGGTGTCAGTCAGTTTGCACAGGTAGTTCTGGAAAGCCTGCGCCCACTCGTAGTAGCTGTCATAAGCGAGAACATAGTACAGATACAAATCACCGTCCGTACCGTTGAAGCTGATATGACGTGTGTTGAGGATAGCGCCGGAGTTGGCTACATAACCGATTGCGCCTACCTCTTCACCGTTCAGATAAAGTTTTAAGGTGGAGTAGTCAGTCGAGCCACGATGCACGGTGATTGTTGAGGGTTCAACAACAACAGCCAGCGTTATCTTCTCACCACACTTGAAGCCACGGGTAACGGTCGAGGGGGTGCCGTTCTTGCAGTACATTACAACCTTGTTGCCGCAGATGTAGAAGCCTGCGCCGCTATCTGGGTCGTAGCACTCTACCAGTTTGGCCTCGCTGTCCTTGATATTGTTTGTGGCAAAGGCCATCTGCCACGCCATACCGTTAGTCCTCTCCGTGGCGGCAGAGCCAAAGGGTGCATAAGGAATACGGGCGGTTACGTTCTCTGCAATGCGGAGGCAGTTATCGCCGAGATAGTTCCCGAAGCCGTTTGATGACCAGTTGGAGCCTTCAACTATCATCGTATAGCCCTTATCGGTAATGGTATGGTCAGGTTCAGAGTTGGAGCGTGTAGCAAAGTCATAGCCGAACAGCGCCCCCTCTTTCAGAACAGCAGCAATCGCAGAGCCGTAAACACGAATCTGAATGGGCGTAGTTTGAGAAGCACCACTCTGCACAAAGAACTCTATTGTAGCCGAGCCGTCGGTATCGTAACCTTGTATCTGCTTCGATACCTGATAAGTCTGGGAAATTTGACATTCCACGGTGGTAACAACGTGGCCGTCGATAGACACGTCAGCCTTAGTGGAGTTTTTGTTTGGAGTGTATGCGGCCACCTCTACAACGAGCGAGTCATACAGACGTATGGAGCCGTTGTTGGTGTCATTGTATCGGAGTGCAACGATTGGAGTTGTGGAAGCAGGGTCAACGCACATTACCGAGGAATAGATTGTGTTGCCTTTCACTCCTGAAGCCACGTCCTCTCCCGATATGCGGATTGGATATGAGCCATGCTGCATTACCTCGTTGCCACCGAGAACATTCTTCGGATTGATTGATATAGTATGAGAATAGCTATCGGTTATCGTAGCGACTCCGAGGGTATGCCATGCTCCGTTGAGGTAAATTTCAGTCGTAACTTTCACGCCCTGCTTCGATACGTTGTTGGCGAACTTATACATCAGAATGTTTTTGGTATCGCCACCAACCTCTAAGGCAGAACTGGAGGTGTAGTTGAGGGTCTGCACCGAGGTACAGGTAACGTCGACAGCCGTAACGGTAATGGTACGACGCTTGACATTGTTATCTGCATCATAGGCCACTATCGTAAATTCTTTTTGGGCGGCCTCGGTGAAGAACTTGGTAAATTCCAGAGTGAACTTGTAGTCGGTCGACGTCGCAGATGAGTTCTGATTGACATTCTCGCTCCACAGCGTCAGGCCGGAGGTGGTATCAATTATTTCAAGGCGACGGATAACGCCAAGAACTTCCGTATCACCGTCGAATGTTACCGACTTGATAGCGGCCCGGACAGATATTTCAGAGCCATACGCAGCATAGACGGCAGGGCTTTCCAAGTAGATAGAAAGTGTCGAGCCGGCCACCTGACCTGCTCCGTTGCTCTTGGGGATTGATACAGACTCACCGATTTTGGCACCGGCCTTATCTACACCTTGAATGACATAGTTATCGGGGTCAGGAACAATCTCCAGTCCTGCGAATTGCTTTTGCTCCAGTTCATACGCGCCCCCAGTGCTGAAAGCATCGTGGCCGCCGCGCTCTGGGGTGTCAGAGGTTTTGACAGAGCCACCACCGCCAAACTCTTTCCAAAGTTCTTTGCTCGCAAAATCCGTGGGCTGTCCTGTGAACTGATAAGCCTCCCACTTGTATTCTTCAGAACGGAAAGTAATCACAAGACCACCTTTGGCGTATGTGATGCCGGAGGACTGCTGTATCGAGAGGATAGCGTCAATGGCACTATCTTTCGTGTAGTAGCCTGATACGGTTCGGGGACAGAGGTTGTCAACATTGATTATAGCCTCTGCGCCGGCGGACATTCCTGCAAGGTCTATCCAGTTCTTGGCGCTCTTGAACTGCGCCTCGGTTACGTTGGGGCCGACATACTGGTAAGTTTTCCACGAGCCGGCGCTTATGGCGAAAGTAATCTGCAAACCGAGCAATGCTTTGTCAGCGGCGAAAACAGCATCGAGAACATTGTGGGTTTGAGTTTCAGCCATGATATCGGAGTAATACTCTCCGGCAGGGAGGGGTATTTCGACAGTGGCGTTGAATGTATTGCCAACAGCGGCACCGCCTCCGCCAAACGGTTTCCATTGTTCAGGATTTTCCCAATCGGCATCTTCATCGAATACGTTCTTGACCCACTGATATGCGACCCATTTATATTTTTCTTCCCCGTTGGCATTGGTTTCAGCCATGAGGAATGTTACGACAGCGCCATAAATGCGGTAGCTATCATCAACCGAGCTTACAGCACTCTTGAGGGTATAGAATGGCTCATCAGTATCGTACAGCGCATTCAGGTTCAGGAACATCGTGGCCATAAGCTGGTGGCTATGGTCTGACAACCTGTTTCTGTTTTCTATGGCTTGGTCGTAGGCAGCTTTACCTTTATCACCGGGATATGCTGTACCTGCGGTTTCGCCAAGAGCGAGGTCAGAGCCAATCGTTATCAGTTCCGACCCACTCCAACGAAATGTCTTGTTGTTTGAGGTACAAGTATAGATTTTGCCAGCATCGGGTATTCTACCGTCAATGTCTACACCTTCTCCGAATGACTCTGCATCGAGCCAGTTATTGTAATAGGTGAATACCTCGATCTTGATAGCAACTTCTCCTTTGTCAATATTCCAAAAATCATCTATTGGGATTGAAGGAGTAGCAGCCTCAATTTTGGGAGATATGGCGGTTACCCTCTTGGGACGTAAGACTGCATCCCAATCACCATTTTCAGAAACTTGTAGATTTGATACCGCCAACAGGAACCTGTTTGCTACGGTGTCATAAACTACCATGCAGCCGCGATCGGTAGAGCTTTTGCCTATGGAAGCCCGTTGAGAGGTTACTCCGGATACCATAGCGTTAAACTCTATAACATCATCGACAAAGCCGGGGAGGTTCGCGGCAGGCACTTTCGCATTAGCATCAAGGGGAGCAATGCCGTTAGGCTGGCCGATTGAGTTGTGAGTGGCAACAGCCTGTGTCTTTGCCTCATCAGCCGTGGTCTGTGCCTTATCTGCGGCAGTCTTGGCAGTACCGGCCAAAGCAGCAGCATTAGCCGCAGCCGCCTTTGCTTCGTTTGCCGTGGTATTGGCATTTCCGGCAATGATTGTAGTGCTGTTGAGCGTGGTCTGGAGAGCATTATCCTTACTCTCCCTCTGTTGGGCCTCCGTGGTCAGGGCGGAGTCAGTAGCCTCGATTATATCTACCAACATCTTACCGACACGTTCAGCCGTGTTCTGTCCCTCGCTGTCCTCATACCTGATAAGGTCAGCCTGAGATTTCAGGTTGGATTTATTCGTTAGTCCCATTGCAGTAGAGTGATTTATTATCCGATTTTGCGTATTTTGATGCCTCCTGACGCTCTTTGTGCGCCGAGGTTGCCCGTAGGTATCCCGACATGGCTACAATAGCGCAGACAGTCCCGGAGGTAGCTGTTTGCGGCTTCCAGTGTGTCATTGTAGCAGTCGGAGCGCTCTTTGGTGGAGATATGGGAGGCGTAGTCGGACTCCTTCATCACCACTCCGAAGCGAGTAGTCTGAAAGTCGCCGACCATGACATTTTTGGCGAATACGAAATATGCAACACAGCATTTCAGCCCGACAAACGAATAGATGCCGCCGTCCTTTGCCGTGTATGTGCCTCCATTCAGAAGCACTTTGTATTGCTCATTTACCTCGCCGTTTTGGAGTATATCAAGGAACAGCCTATCACCGAGAACAGGCTTAATATTCATCTGCTCTGCTTCGGTGATATAGGCCAATATTCTTTCATGGTCTATTTTGCCGTTTATGGGTCGGCCAATCTTGGCTGCCTCGTCAGTGGTTAAGAGATGTTCCATTGTTCTGCGTGATTTGAATTGTGTTACCGGTTGAATTATTGCTGACGTAGATTAGCGGTTCAATCTCGTAATCATCAGAGACATTGGCTTTCTCATACCACCTGTCAAAAATCTTTTTCAGGTTTCGAGAGATTGAGCGACGGACTTTCGATACATAGGAATTGTAGTATTCGTATGCCTCGGACAGCACGTTACCACTCCAGCCGGTACGTCCGATGCGGACGTTATACCACGGCTCCTGACCAAATGCGGAGTAAATTCGTTCTGTGGTGCTGCTTTCTGTGCAGTTGAATTTTGCGTCATAGTTCGACCCCTCAACATTGATAAACTCTGGCTTTTCTTCCTCGGAGTTAATCGTAACGTCCATGATAGAGCAGCAATTCATATCACCCTGAAACACGTCAAGACTCTTGGAAAAATCATAATCGTCTTTTGGAGGCAACTCATTTCCGTTTTGGTCGTATTCAACTGTCATACCCTTGCGGTGAACGAACATACCGGAGAGCATGAAGCCATTACGGACGTTGCGGTATTTCACGTTGTCAAGGCCCTCATCAGTTGAGAGGTTCGTAACAACTTTGTCGTATATGGGCTTAGGATACTGATAGCGGCCGTCCATTGAAAACCACAAAATCTGGCCCTGATAACTCTCTATCCCCCCGGACGCTTCAATCTGCGCCAGTACGACTTCGGGGATAGGATTGAACATGAATATCTTTTTGACATTCTTTTTATCGACATTTATAGTCTTGCCCTTTCTGGTACGTTTGCCACTCCAGTCAGGGTGTACGTTGACATACAAAATCTGACCGTCCTCTTCTTCTTCCTCCAGACGGCACTCTTGAAATGGTATGTGCTGAAGCTCCACAATTTCGCAGGCCATGTTATAGTTGACATGGAGAGCAAAACCGTGAAAGTACGCAAGGTCGTATGCTATAAGGCTGAATACATCGTCTATGGTTTCTCCCTTGCGATTGCAGATGTATTCAGAAAAATCTTTGTTTCGTAAGCCGTTGCCCTCAATGAACGTCATGTAACGCTCTACGCAGGTGCTACCGGTCGGGCTATTCTGTATCAGGTCATACATTCGTTGGGGATAGAGGTTATCGCTCCCATACGTCTGAATGTTCAACAGACTTAGGTAATCGGTGCTGAACCGCTTCGGAGGTCTTATTACACTATTGACGTTCATTGAGTATTAGGCTTTGTGGATTGTGATTATTCGGCGTTAGCTTCGGACTGAGTATCTGTGCCAACTTTCTTTTTGAGCATAGCGTTGGATTGCTTGGGGCCCTTGTTCTCTTTCTTGAGGTTTTCGACCTCTTTTAGAAGATTGTCGCGTTCCTCTGTGGTAGCGGCCAACTGCTCATTGGCGTTGCCGAGTTCCATGCGGAGGTTTTCGATTTCGAGGTCTTTTTCAGAAGGGTTCTCATCTTCTGCTGGGGGAAAGTCGCGGTCAGCTTCCAGTTCTGCGATACGCGCATCACGCAGCGCTATGGCGGCTTCATTTTCCGCGATCTGTTCATCTTTGGATTTGATGATTTCCAGAGCCTCGGCTTCGGTCATGTGGGGAGTATTGTCCGAGCCATCGGCGTTATGCTCTGTGTATGCCGCTACACGGGCTTTCCAGTCGTCGGGCAGTTCGGCAAACAGATTGGCGTTAGCCGGGTTCATGGCGAGATACTTTTCTGCAACCTCGTTAGTGAGATTGGCAGAGGTATAGGCCTGCGACTGCCCGAAGAAAGAAATGACTGCGCCGGCTTTCAGCTTATAGTCTGATTTCTTTGGCATTGCTTTGTATTTTTTGAGTTTAATTTTGATTTCCATGTATGCGTCCCGATAGCAGTCGCTACACCCACGGTTGGTTATTTCACGCCCGAAAAGGTCATAGTACACTTTATCGAGAAAAGCCCTGTCAAGAGTAGAAAAGCCGTCTGCGTAACGGCTTTCCATTTCTTGAAGGGTCTTGATGATTTCGTTGTAGCCCATAGTTGTGTGATACGTTAGGAGCCTGCAACGAGGGAGGCAATAGCGGTGCGTGTAGTCGCAACGCTGTCATTGAACAGGAATAATCCCGCAGACGGAGCGCCCGCTTCTTCCAGTGTGGCTGACCAACCGCCATCGGTTTCCTCGGAATACTTATCGTCTGCCAACGCTGTGGCCGATAAGCCCTGCTCATAGCCGTACACCTCAAAGGTGTTCTTGCCGTCTTTGCCGCCATACTTGTTTTCGAGAATGACGACAAACGAGCCGTTTGCGAGGGGATTGATGATGTCGTTTACCACGTCAGGACCGTTGTCAAGAATTACCAGACCGACAGTCTTTGTGAACTTACTGCGGTAGGTGCCGGTAGCCATCGCCTTGTTTGTTCCCGTGAATGGTGATTTTCCGGGAACAAACATTCGATAGGCTTTCTTGCCTTTCTTCAGGACAAGGGTCGAGAGAATACACGGGTTACTGGTGTCGCGGGCGCAGGAGTCGCGGTCGATGTCATCAGAGTTGATAATCCAACCGGTATTGCGGATACCTGCCACGGAGCTGTTCTCGCAACTTGCTACGAGGTCAGCAGCCAATTTGTAGTCGCAACTTTCAGTAGCCATAGCGTATTGGGATTAGAGGGCAACCTGAACAAGGGCGTCCTCACCTACGAGGGTGCCGATGTTCGACTGTGCGAAGATATTGTTGTATCGGGTTTCGTCGTTGAACGTTACGGAGAGGTCAGCGATGAGTTCCTTGTCGGTCGTACCTGCAAAAAGGTTCTGGGGAGAGGTCAGAATTGCGCGGTGCGGGCAGTTCAGAGAAGTGCCGTTATCCTCGTATTTCTTAATCATTCTATCCCAGATGTCGAGGACAATAATCTCGTGGCCGTCGTAACGGGAGAGCTGAATGCCAGACGTTACTTGCTCGACTTCAAGCTGGAGATTGTGGAGTTTCTTCACATCGTTGCGCAGAGCCTTGAACAGGGAGTTCGTCATCATAATGGCGTGGTCCTCCTTGTCGAAGATGCGAGAGTCAGCATCAGAGAGCATATCGTCCACGATGCCGATAGCGACACCCTCCTTGCGGATTGCAGCCTTCTGGGAGGCATACGTTACCTTGGGGGTAGCCGAGGTGTCTTTGGTGGTGTTCGCTTCGATTGTGGTAAGCTGGTGAGCGTTGGTGGCGGTGATTGCTTTCAGACGCTTCCACAGGCCGTCGGCCATTGTGAACAGGGTCTTGTCGACACCAGTGGTCAGGAGGCCGCTGTCAGCGACATTCTTTGCGTCGGTATCACCGAACCATGCGATACGCCAGAACATTTCTACCATTGCTCGCTGGAGCAGCGGAACGAGAACGTCATTCCAGTATGGAGTGTCGGGCAGATAGGCGATTTCTGTGCCGGTGTTCAGAGAATATTTGGCGATTGTATTCTCCAGTTCTGTATAGCAGATATGCTTTGCAATCTGCCACGGGCCGAGCGCCCACTCCTTTTCAACACCGGTAATGTTGATGTTGTCGTAGGTCGGAGAGCAACCGGACTTATTCTTACCCACATCGCCCATGTCGTCGATGTAGCCGAGCTTCTGTCCGTTGTATACGCCCGTGGAGATTGTCAGCACACGCTCTATTTCGGGGTCGTTGAAAACGGTGAGGAAAAGCAACTCGCCAAGGTCGCGGATCGCACCGTTGTCAACCGTAAACTGACTAAAATTCATGACTGTGTTCTTTAATTTGTGATTGATGTTGGGGAGCCTGATTACTTGCGGGCTGCGCGACGGCGGGCTGCTTCGGCTTTCTGTTCGCGGATTTTGCGCTGGGTAGCGGTTTCGCCGGTAGTACGACGGGCCGATGAGCCGGTCTCGACGAAGCGACGGTTGGAAGCATTGAAAGTCGATTTGCTTGCGAGGACCTTGTCGAGCCACGCACGGCCGCCGGCCTTGGCAACCTTGGCGAGGATAACGCGCTCGTCGGAGGACAGGACACGGGCGCCGCGCTTGGCTTCCAGTTCTTCTTCGAGTTCGGTCACACGCTCTTCGAGCTGTTCGTTCTGTTCGGTGAGGGTTTCTACCTCTTCCACGAGTTCGTTCTCGTCGAGTTCGTCACCCTCGGCGGTTGTCTCACCGTCGCCGGCCGGAATGATGTCAGTGATGATACCTTCTTCGACCATGATGACTGTGCCGTCATCGAGGACAAATTCGCCGTCGGGCGAAGCAGTATCGCCGACCTGCGGGTCGCCTTCTTCGCGGTCTACTGTGAGTTCAGAGCCATCGGCAGCGGTAACTACCATAGCCTTCATACGGAGGTCGGACATACGACGGAGTCCAGCCTTTGCAAGCAGGCGGTTGAGCTTGCTGCTCTCCACCTTGACAAACTTTTTCTTCATAGCTGTGAATTGTTTGGATTTTATGTTTGTGAATGTTCTGGTTTTCGATGCCGTGAGGGGCGAGAGTGTTTTGGAAATGAAGCCCATCTCGATAGCCTCTTGTGTGCCGACATAGGTATCAAGAGCCATAAGAGCCACCAACTCGGAGCGTGTGGCCGTAGTACGCTGCACATAGAGGTCAAGCATTTTCTTTTCTTCCATGCGCAGGTTGTCAGCCTGAACTTTGAGTTGGTCGATGTTCTTTTCGAGATTGTCAGCGGTCAGTCTGGTATACCAATCCATTTCGGGGCAGCAGAGAGCCGGATTGTGGATACAGAAATGAGCGTTCTTGTATGCGAAGCGACGCTCTAACGGAGCAGCCAAAAGGATTATCGTAGCCATTGACGAACACTCGCCCTCGACGGTGCAAGTGATTTTCTTGCCGGAGCGACGCAGTTTGTCATATATCGCCCAGCCCTCAACGCAATCACCGCCACGGCAGTGAATACGAATATCAATGACGTTATCATCGTCCGCCATTGAACTGATGAACTCATCGATGTCCTTATAGCACACGCCGTCCATGCCCTCCCAGTTTTGGAGCATGATTTTCTCTTCTTCTCCTACGATGTCGTTGAAAATTTTAAGAGTAGCCATTGCGGTTCGTGTTGTTGATTATATACCGCAAAGTTACCTCGCTCCATGTTCATTATTAGAGCATTATCCCCTTATTCCACTGAACATTAGCGTTCACTATTATGCCTTATTAAGACACCATTTTAGCCGTTCCAAAATTGTAATTTTGCTCCATATAACAATCATTTGGAATGTTTCTCAAACATGGCTAAAGTCGTACACGTTCATATTTTCACTCGCCCACGCGGAGAGGTCAAAGATTATTATTTCTCAAGCATTGCAGCAGTCTATACCGTATTGTCCGCAGAGGAAATCGGCGCAACGCTTAGTTACCTGCAACACGTAGGTCTTAGTGGTAATGGTTCTGTCGTCACAAAGAAAGCCATAATCAAGCAAGCGACCCTACACTCCAAACCGACACAAAAAAAGCGGAGCCGGTGATTAGCCGTTCCGCATTCAGTAGATTTTATCAAAAGTTTGTATATCGGATAACTATTCCCGATAAGCACTTTCAGCACGAGCATCAGCGACGGCCTTTTCTGCGTCAGCCAAATTGTCGTACCAATCTGTGTATATATCCCTGTCTCTCGCAGAATACGAATGGCTTTTGGGGCATTTGGTAGTTTTCCGGGTCATTGTGATAGCAGCCGTAACACGTCCGTCATCGTGGAATGACGATGTTACGCAGTAGTAGGTCTTTTCCATCTTTCTTGGGTTGTAGATTACATCATTTATTTTCTTATGCTTTTATGCTTTTATGCGACAACTTTCTCCTTTGAAGGGCAAATCTTATCGTTGACTCGTTCAAGTATGAGCATCTTCTGCTCGTTTGTAATTTTAACAGCTTCATACTTGTCGCTTTCACGATTAAGGACGGAAATTTCAATTTTCACATCGGTTACACTTGCGCAGACCTCGTCTATCTCTATTCCACCGGAGGGAGGTGTCCAATAATCTCCGGGGTCGTAGTCATCGTGAAAGGATATATCAGCACAGTAACCTGCGGTGATGTAAATATCGCTATCTTCGGGATTTATACCCGGAAGTCCATCGAAGCAGATTTCTTCCAACTCCGACTCTATGCACTGTGAGCCATGACTGTAACAGCGGCCATATTCATCCTCATAACATTCAAGGTTTGAATAATCTCCGTTGCACGGATTATCAATGACATCTTCCATTTTGGAAACAATATCATCTATGATTGCCTGAACCTGTTCTTCTGTCAGTGTCATCTTCTTTCCAGTTAGATGAGAGTTGCAGCGTTGAATGAACGAAATGCCTGCTTTTCCACGTCCCAAAAGCAGATGCAGTCTGCCGGGCGTTCCTTGTGGCTACCGTTGCCCGTCGGGTGGTAATTGATGTCGCAGAGAGTGCCGGAAGCATTACGGATCTCACCGTTGGCTTTTCGGAATGTGAAATGAGCCACGCCCACGAGCATTCGGGCATATATCTTGGCCGCTTTCCATGCCATACGCAAAGCCTCGCTGAAGCTGGCAGCTTGGGTGCGTTTTAGAATGGAGTGTGCAATGCGGAAGAGTTTCGATTTGTCTATCATCTTTGTTTCGTTTAGGTTTGAACTTATTTGCTTAAAAACTGGGGTCGATGTAATGTCTTTGATAATGAAGCATGAGCTTCACGCTGTCTTTTGTAGGATAGCCCTCCATGCACCACTTACCATTTTTTCGTTTAGTGAACACGTCCGTATGGCCGGTTTCAAGTTCAGGCAGTATCTTATAGTCGCCAGCGTAGTAGTCGAGGCATTCTACCTCGTTGTGTGTTACCTCAATCTTAGTAGGAGAAATTATGCGCGTTACCGTGGCAGCACGTTTATCGCTCCAGTAACAGATTGTGCAGGGTAAACCAACCTCCGGCACAATCGCATAAATGGCTTTTAGTCGTCTGACATCATGTTCTTCTTTCCACTTGAGTTGCAATTTGTAGCGGGCGTTCTTCTGTTCTTGTGTGAACGAAAGCCATTCCTCGCGGGTCAAGTCGTAGGGGTTCTTCTCGGCCTCAATAGCGGCCAGTGCATCGAAACTTTCTTTTGTTGTCATGGCAGGGAGTTATGCGAGTTCAACACTTTTGAGCGACATTGAGCCATAAGGACAGGCATCGGCTATTGCTCTTGCTTTCTTGGTGGCAGAGGCAATCGTGCGCGCCTCGATTGTGTAGGTTCTGAGAGAGCAACCCAACTGGGGGTTGTAGCGATTGAATGTTGCGATGAATCTTTTCATCTTTATCAGGGTTTAACTTATTTGCTTATTCTTTGATGGTTATGCGCAGAAGAAATCTCGGTCGTACTCATTGCGATGTTCTTCAACATAGTCGCAAACTATGTCTATCGTTTTGCAGATGTCGGTTGGATATGCCGACCATCTTTTTCGGGAGGAAATCTCCATTACTATTTCGGAGAGGATATCTTGTATTTCCTGATACTCGTAACTGAAATTGAGATACAGGTCGTAGCATTTGTCGATATACTTCTTAGTATCGCCATTGGCAAGGAGGTAGAGTAGCTCACCTGCGATTTCTTGAGCGTTTATCATTGTTGGTATCTTTGTTTGAGTGTTAATTTGTTTTATTTTGATAGTACAAATCTACACAAAAATTATCTTATATGCAAGTTTAATCATCTGAAAATCTGCATATTACGCATTATTTAACTTTTGCTGATACCCTCTTTTTATCGAGATATGGAAGCAGGGAGAGCAGCCGGTCAACCGTCATACTCCGTTGGATTGGCCTCGGTACGTTCCACCATGAACGCAGAGCGCGACCACTTTCCGATGCCTGATGTTTGGCCGTAGCCATTGTTGAGTTGGTCGAGGCCGTAGTCATCAATAGCCCCCTTTGCCGCCATATCTTGCGTGTAAGCTCTTAAATCTTCGTTGGTGGTAAATACACCCCGGAGGGTCAGAGAACTTGTTGAGAGCCACGCATCACCCTCATACAGGAGTATAATTTCGTTGCCTTTCATCTGTGTTAGGATATGGAATGAGGGCAGCCGAAGCCACCCTCACTCGATTGTTCGATTATGCTACGTTTTCGCTGTCAGATTGGCGAGGGGCCTTTTCTGCCAATGCCTTTTCCAGTTCAGCAATTCGGGTTTCGTAATCACGGCATTTTGCCTCGTAGTCCTCGCAGAGTTGTCGGTCAATAGACTCAACATCTTCCTTGTTGCTGTTCTGGAGAGTGAGGTCGAGCAGGGAGGCAAAGGTCGTGGAGTAGCCGACACTTTTATCAGAGAGAAGCATTCTCATATACTCCCTGACAACGACATCCTTTTTGTCTGCCAGTTTCTCAATCAGAGTGCCGGCGCTCACCTCGATGTCTGCGTCCATGCCGAGGGTCTTGCGGAAATCGGCAGGGAGTCTGCTTGCAAGCAGGGCGATAAATACATTCTCTTCGGTGGCGTCAATCTTGCCGGCGCGCTGGGAGTATGGCGCATTTTCCATGAACGCACGCTGACGTTCAACTCGCTCCATTTGCTTTTGCTCATCAATGGCCCGGAGTTCCATTTTAATTTGCGACAGCTTATGAACTTGGAGGTCATCTTCCATTTCCACGTTGCCGTTTTCGTCGGATTGGATATTGTAGAGGTACTTGACCTCGCCGGTGAGTATTCCTTTGTAGGCAATTTCATAGACCTTAATCACGAGGCCGGCGGCAATGTTCTCATCAAAGACGGAACGGACTCGCTCGTAGTTGGTGAGGCGCTTCTTGTATCGCTCCGGGTCAGAGAACGAGTCCTCCGAGGGAGCGACAGGCTCCACTAAATATTCACGCTTTCCGAGAGGTTGAGGATAGAGCAACATTGACTGCGCAGCCGAGGCAATCTCTTTGTTTTCGTCGGGAGTGCCAACATAGACCAGTGGCAATCCGAGTTCTTTTGCTTGACGGAGAACAGCCTCGCGGTTCTTGGCTCTGAACAGCGCCACTTTCATGCACCGGGGATTGTCGGCGTCTTTGAAGCGGTTAGGATACTTGGCCGTATTGAACTTGCAGTTGGCACACGCCTTACAGGTTGTGAATGTTTCATCGGAGAGGTCGAAGCGGGCCGCAGAGAGCGCACCCATGACGTGTTCATCTATCCACTCGCGTAGCATTTCAAGTTTGAGAGTCTTGAACGTCCAACGCTCGATGTTGGCCGGTTGGAAGCACATTTGCATCAACACCTGCTGCTGATCGTGAGTGAGCTTGCTTATCTCCAGTAGATGATTGAGGTTGAGAGTGCCGTCGCGCATGAGTTCTACAAATTCCGGCACGATGTTGTTTAACTGTATGCGATTGGTTACGAAACTACCACTCTTGCCGAGCATTTTGGCAATTTCTTTGACTGACACCTTTGCTTCGGAGTAGAGGTATTTCAAAGCCGAGGCTTCTTCCATAGGGTCGATGTCTTTGCGTTGCAGGTTCTCGATTACCATACAGGCAAAAGCCTGTTTGTCGTCGAGTTCCTTGACAACAGCCTCGATAGTTTCACGGCCAAGAAGAACGTGAGCGCGGTAGCGGCATTCGCCACAGACAATCTCGTATTTTTCGCCGTTCTCACCCTTTTTCTTTCGGAGGGTGATAGCCTGAATAAGGCCGTTCTGCTCGATGCTTTGAGCCAGTTCCTTGATTGCGCCCTCATCAAAGGTCTTTCGGGGGTTTAGGGGACTTGTGGCAATTTCAGCCAACTTGATGTCTTTTACTTGCATATCTGTTTCGTTTTAATGTTTGAGATTAGAGCCAGCCCATAGGTTCGGATTTCTTGACCTTGGGTCGGCAGATTTCGAGCGCATAGGTATTGATGAGATTGGCGTATGATACGGTGATAAGCTCACTGTCAATCCTTTCATCATCTATCCTTGACTCATCGTCCAGTTGGCAGGGCATGAGTAGCGTTGTGAGGTTTTCGCTCACGGCCACCACCGGGCGGCTCGCATCAGCGTTCAGGTAGAACGTCAGAGAGCCGAGTTCTGCGGTGAGGCTGAACAGATAGAGCATTCGGGAGAGGTAGCGAATGTTGAGGACGGTGCCGTTCAGCACAACTTGGTCATCGGGATTGTGGTCTGATTGCTTCGCCCACCATGAACAGGCAGCACGAAGTTGGCGGAAGTCTACCTTGAGGGGATTGATGAGTTTCTTAGGAATGATACGGTCAATGGCCGGATAGTTGCCCTTGATTTTTTCTCCGTTGACGCTGACGGTCTGTCCGTCAAACTTTTCGCTACCATACTTGTAGACGGCGAGAATGTGAGTATCGGTGGCGTAGCACCGTTCTTTCTCGAAGTGTACGCCCATGAGAATTGGACGTATGTGGTCCTTGCTGACTATATAGTCATACATGGCCTTGATTACTTTCTTGTTCATCTTTATTTCAGGTTTAACTTATTTGCTTTGAATTACTTTCCAGAGGTTATAATCATCTTGCCCTCAAAGAGCTGGTGGTAAGAGAGTATCGTTTCTCCCTTAATCAATTTGGTATTATCATCGTCAAGGTCGCCGTCAAAGGCCACAAAGCAGATTTCAAACGATTTGCCGGGAGTACGCATGGCATACTGCATTGCCTTTTCCATTAAGGTAGCCATATCGCCATAGTCTAAGTTTTGCTCTCCACGAAAGAGTGCAAAGTTGGCAAAGTTTTTCACCTCCATTTGGGGACTATTGACATTCTTGTTACTCATTGTCTTTCAGTGATTTATTGTTTTATTTTGATAGTACAAAACTAATCAAAAATTATCTTTTGTGCAAGTTTTTAAGTAAATATTTTGGGCTTAAATGCTTGCAAATCTGATTTTTAACTTTTGCTCACATTGGCCACTGTCAGTGTTTTACAACAAAATCCTAAGCTCGACTCCGCAGACCTTTGGCTTTCGTTATCATATAGACAAATTTTTAGTTGCTTAAACGTCTGATATGTCATAGGTTTTTAGTACCTTTGCAGTTGAAAACTAAAACGAAACTCTAATGTAGGATTTCTGTTTAGACTGACATATATTGCGTTAGCTTGTAACATCGTTCCTAAAATCGCCAACCTCAGAACGAAACACCATAGGCTACGAGTTGATGCTCATGCGAATAGCGTGGGCATGACTTTGTGCTTGGTGTAGCTGTTTGGCGATAGCTTGGAACGACACAAAGACTGCCCACGCCTTTTTCGTGTGATGAGAGTATAACAATCCTCCGGCAGATAGTTCAGGCAGTAGTTATGCCATTGACGGGAGTTCTGCCACTAAACAATATATGTCAGTATATTCAAACGACACCGACCTCAAAGATTTACTCTATCAAATAGAGAACGGCAAAATCCAACTCCCGGACTTTCAAAGAGATTGGGTTTGGGATGACGACAAAATCTGCAAGCTGATTGAGAGTATTGCTTCGGGATTTCCTATGGGAGCAGCCATGTTCCTTGAAACCGGCAATCCTGCCGTCAGGTTCACTCATAGAACCTTCACAGGAGCGCCGAAGCACTCAGATGTCAACCCTGACCGCCTTGTACTTGACGGACAGCAACGACTGACAACTCTATTCCAAGTATTCAAGGGTAAAGGTGCTACTATCGTCAACGGAGCAAAGAGTAAGGAAAGGCGGTACTACTATCTCGATATTCGTAAGGCCCTCAATCCACATGGGAGTATGCTTGAGGCCGTGGAGTCAATGCCGGAGAACAAAATCCGCACAGCGAATATTGGCAGGGAGATAAAACTTGACCTTTCTACGAGGGAGGCCGAGTATGCCAATATGAAATTTCCTCTCAATCTGGTATTCTCACAGACTGACATTATGGATTGGATTTTCGGTCTGATGTCGTATGATGCAGCTTCGGTGCAGATAGCAAAAGAGTTTTGCGACAAAGTTCTTAATGGTATCATTACTTATAAAATCCCGGTCATTACCCTCACCAAAGACACAAGCAAAGAGGCGGTCTGCCAAATCTTTGAGAATGTCAATACTGGAGGGGTCAAACTGACCGTCTTTGAACTCATCACAGCGTCATTCGCAGCAGATGAATATGATATTCGCAAGGACTGGGACGCAATAGTCTCAAAGTTCACGAGCCATTGCGATATTCTCCGGGCAGTAGGAAGCACGAATTTCCTAACGGCTATGGCATTGTTGACCTCATACAAGCGTTTCTGTACTGCCACTGATACCTATGTGGTGTCATGCAAGAAGCGTGATGTTCTGAAGATGTCGTTGTCGGATTACAAAGAATGTCGGAGCGCATTAGTCAACGGCTTTCTCAAAGCGGCCGATTTCTTGGTTCATCAGGGAGTTTATACTTGGCTCGATCTGCCATATTCCTCACAGCTCATTCCATTAGCAGCCATATTCGCCTATGCCGATGTTGCCGGAGTCAATCTATCTATTCAGACAAACAAGGACATTCTTAGCCGGTGGTACTGGTGTGGAGTGTTCGGAGAGCAATACGGAGCCGCAAACGAAACGAGGTATGTTCTCGATATTGTAGGTGTGTTCCAGCAGATAGCCGACGGCACATTGCCTGATACGGTGGCAAGAGCCAATATGCAGCCAGCACGATTACTGACTATGCAAACTCGAAATAGCGCAGCCTACAAGGGCGTAATGGCGTTGATACTGCAAGACTCCCCACTCGATTTTATGAGTGGCAACAAAATGAACGTGGCTACTTATTTGGAAGAAAGCACGGATATTCATCATATCTTTCCGCAGAACTATTGTGCTGCTCGATACGACTCTCTCAAATGGAACTCCGTTGTCAACAAGACTCCAATCTACGCCGGTACAAATCGGTCAATCGGAGGACGCGCCCCCAGCGAGTATATCCGCACGATGTTCAACAAAGGATTGAGTGAGGCTCAAATCCGAGAGGCTATAACCTCTCACAAAATATCATACGACCTATTGGCCGCAGATGATTTCGAGGGGTTCATTGTTGACAGAGCAACCCGATTACTTGACCGCATAGAACTAGCAACAGGTAAATCTATCGCTGGCCGTGATAGCGAAGAAACCGTCAAGTTCTTCGGCAGACCATTAACACATCAAAGCGTAGACCTATGAAAAAACTTTCATTTCTTTTCTACATTCTCTCTCTTGTTATCGTGTCATGTGGGAGCGATAATGAGCCAGCGACAATCGTCGACCAACATAATCAGATATTCAATTCGTTCATGTCTGAACAAAATGTCATCAATCAAATTCCGGCAACATTGGCAACCGGCATTGATGCTCCATTCTACCTTATCGACTCCCAGCGGCAAATCTACATGAAAGTTATTAGCGACAATGGAGTTAAACTTACAGAGCGTCAGGAGTGTTATTTCCGTCATTCGACATACAGACTGGTGCAATCTGAAAATGGCGTAAAGCCGGTACTTTCATCTACGAATGAGAATGAAATGGGAGAGCAACCCGGAGAACTTTCATATACGACACTCTCTGATATTCCTACCTTATTACCATTGCGTTATGTAGGAAACTGTAGCGAGATATATTTGGCTATTAGGCAAATTTCAGATAAATCCGATGCTCCGATGTTAATGCACATCAGATACTTTCCAAAGGGCCTTTAATCATCGAGGTTCAACTTTTTCTTCATGCGATTTATTATCTTGTAGATGCCTCGTTCAGACATACAGTATTTGTCGCCAAGATACACCGTGATATAGCCGACCTTATGGCCTTCCTTTCTCATCTTCTCAAATTTAGAGTAGATTTCAAGGTAGGCCACATCGGCAACGTTTATCTTGTTGTCTGCAATTAAGCGCAGCAGACTTTCATTCGCGCGTAGCAACTGGTATGTGGTCATGTTCAATCGAAAGTATCAAGGTTCTCTATTATATCTACACGGTTCTGTACCTCGGTAATTTCCACAGCCGACACAACAGGCCGTATTTCGCGTGCAGCAGTCTCAAATGAGTCAGTCATCATTTCAGCGGTAGTGATGCGGTCAGAGGCCGTCGGAGAAGCCATCGGCACACCTTTGCCTATCCCGTTCATGGCGATAAGCAGAGGTTCAAACATCTTTGTGGCCTGTGCAGTCATCACAAATTCTCCGTTAGACAGATAAGCCGGGATACTGTCGCTTGTGCCAGTTCCGGGGCCTGTTACCTTACCACCCTCGGCAAACTTGGCTGATTTCACTGTGGAGATAGCCGTAGTTACGTTAGCAAGGATTGTAGCAACTGTTGTGGCGATAGCGGCAAGGTTTGCAGGGAACGGCATCGAGGACGCCGAGGCAATACCAGACGCAAGAGCCTTACCGGTGTCAATCGCTATCTGCGCAAGGGTGATGATTTTCGACATCTTGGCGAATGCCTTGTTGTTCTCGCCGAGAGTATCAAGTAGGCCGGTCAGAGAGGACGTAACAGAGCGCATGGCTTGTGCCTTCGCTTGCTCGTCCTTAATGATGGCTTGATTGGTATTGGCCTGTGCCTGTTGGGATTTCTGTTTGGCGGCCAAAATTTCAGCCTCGTATTCCTCGGTGGTTTGGGTGGAGAGTTGACCACGGGCTTGCAGAGCCTCCAGTTCAGCTTGTGCCGCTTCCTCCTGTTTCAGGAGTAGATTGCGCTCATGCTCTTCCAGTCCGGCAAGTCCGCGTTCACGCCATTCTGCGTATGCCTCATCAGACATTTCATAGCCCTCGCGGACTTTCATTTGACGTTCATCTTCGGCCAACTGCATTGCGTCAATCTCTGCTTGGAGTGCAGCCTTTTGACGGTCGAGGTCAAGCTGATCGTATTCCTCGGCGAGTTCCACCTGCCGACGCCGGTATGACTCTTCCAAGTTCAACTTTAATTCGTTGCCCTGTTCTTGTGTCAGGAGGCCATCAGCAATACGTTTGTCGATAGCGTCAATCTCCTGCTGGTGTTCGTTAGCAAGGAGATTGTATCTCTCCTGCATTTCCTCATCAGTACCTTTCTTGATAAGTTCCAGTTTAGATTGTAGAGTTTCCTGTGCAATCTTCAACTGGCGTTCATGCTCCGACCACTCAAATTCTGCAACCCTGCGCTCGTGGGCCGTTGTCAGGGCATAGATTTGGTCGTTGAGAGCCTGACGCATTTTTACGTCATACTCGGAGCTGGATTGATACTTAGCCAACTTATCCTGCAATGCTTTCAGGCCTCGTTGGTATGAAAGATTTTCAGCCTGCAACTGCTTATCCAATCCATCTTTAATCAGAGCCAGTAGCGCGTCCTGTGCTTTCTCAACCTCCTTGTAGTATTCTTCCTCACGCTTCTTTTCTTCCTCCTGACGTTTTTTCGCAGCGTCAGCGGCAGACTTGGCCGCATCAGCGGCAGCCTTTTTGCGAGCGTCGGCGGCTTTCTTATTGGCCTCAGCCTCGGCAGTATCAACCTCGCCAATCTTGCGGGCCTGCAACTTATTGAGGTCAGCAACAAGGGCATCGTATTCTGCCTTCGTTATCTTATTGTATTTGAGCAAGGTCTTAGCCAACTCAATCTGCTGTTTGGTCTGTTCCTTAATGAGGGTGTGTTTATACTCATACTCTCCAAGAGCCTCTTTGCGCTCATATTCTCGTTGCTCTGTTTGTATTTTGGTCAGGTCGATAAGAGCGTCATCAAGAGAGGCAATAAAGGCATCGTGAGCCTTTTTCTTGCTCTCAAGGGCCTCCTTGTATTCGTCATCGTCATCATCGTATTCTTCCTTGATTTTATCAAAGTGGCGTTCCCACGCATCAGACTCGGCTTTGAGGTTTTCGATTTGTGTTCTGGCACGTTCTTCTTCAGTGGCTCCCCGGGCAGCGGCCATTTCAAGAGCCTGTTCATTGAGAGTATGCAGACGTTCCAGTTGCTCGGCTTCCTGCTTGAGTGCTTCTTTTCTCTTCTCACTGTCGGAGAAGAAAAATGAGAATGCTTTCACGAGGCCGTAGACAGCAGCCACGGCAGCAACTACAATACCTATAAGCCATACGAGAGGGTTGGCGTATAATGCCGCGTTCCATAAGGTTGTGGCCACGGTTGCTCCGCCGGTGGCGGCAGTTACGGCAGTCATGGCTGTTAACTTAGCGGCAAGAGCAGTATTCAGTATCCACGTTTTGGCGGCTGTGGCTACTGTCATCAGCGCAGACTCTTTTTGAACAGCGTTCCATACTTTGCCGGCTGTGGCAAGTGCCGTGATGCCTGTCATGCAAATTGTAATGGTTCTATTCAGATCTTCATTCTTAATACCGAGTCCTTCAAGAGCCGTATGCCATGTGGCAAACACGGCAACGAGGCTCATAACGCCATTGTTCATCTTATCAACACTGGCAGTGTTCTCATCAGAGGCGGAGGCCAGACTATCGCGTAGTGACTCTGCCTGCGACTGCATTTCCTCAAATGCAGGGGTGGTATCAAGGCCAGCGGCTTTCATTTCTCCCAACTTTGCAACGATAATATCCAGTTGCTCTTTCATGGGCGCCATAGCCTGTGGATAATTACCAACATTACGATAGTAACGCTGGGTTTCTTCCTCAGCCGTTTTCAGAGCCGTGGTAACTTCGTTGATTTTGTCTTTGAGTTCCTTACCTTTTGCACCCTCACGTTCAGCCTTACTCAAACGGTCATACTCCGCAGTCAGGTTTGAGAGTTGAGCACGCCATTGCACGAGAGAGCCGGTCTGCTCACTCTGGGCTTTCAACTGGTTCTTAACCTGTTTGGTCAGAGTGCCGATAGCAGCATTAAATTGGCCTATCATCAGTTTAGAGGACTCCATGCTCTTGTGGTATTCCTCCTGCGAGATACGACCCTCTTTCAGAGCATCTTTGAGTTCCTTCTGCTTGGCCTTGACCTTTTCAACCTCAATACGGTATTGAGCTATTTTTTCAAGAGCCTCCGAGTAGTTAACCTCAATCTCTAATATCTTGGTTTGTACGTTATCCTGTGCCATAATAATTATTCTTCTTCAGGGAGTTTCAGGAGTTCACACTTACTTATGCCCTTGCTGTCGCGCGTGATCGACACAACAGCGAAAAATGCTCCGTACTTGGATAAGTACACAGGCATATTGTAATCAAGGTTGCGTAGGTCATGCTCATTCAGTCGCAGGTTCTCCGTGATAATAATTGGGTTCTCCATTATGCGTGAGAGATACGAATACGAAGGGTCAGAATTGATATTGACAAAATCGTTCCATATCTCCATGCTCATCCACTGCACACCAGTAGGGGTGCCACTGGACGTTTGCACAAGAGGCTTAATCGTTCCAAAGCAAGGTTTGGCCTCCTTTGTCTTGACCTCATCGTTTTCGTGATACCAGAACTTCATCGTATTTCCAGTAGCAAGGAACGGCGATTTTTTATTCTTAATATATGGAGCATAGAACGGCAACTGTATGATAGTCTTGTTTCTGTCTATCACTTCATTGCCGACATATATAATGCCTTTGCCGGGGGCATAGACATCAGTTTCATCTTCGCCTCCCTCGCCATCGGCATTGTCATTCTTCATCATGTAGAAATTCCGTTGACCGAAGCCACTAACACTATACGTCATCTTGGCAGGGAGCGCAGAATATTCGGTAGTCATTTTTTGACTCCAGTCCACCGCATTGCCTGCAATGATGTTATCCCGGAGGGCCGTATAGTAAACCGGTATTATCTCCCCGGCAGAATTGATAGAGGGAAAGGCACCGAGCATGAAGAACAATGCCTTCATAAGCGTCATACAGCTTATATCCGGCAAGTTGCTCATCAAGTCCATTTGTATGGCTCCAGCACTCGCCTCCGGCTTATTCCATTGGATATTGTTCGGGTCAACTTTTTCATAGAAGCGAATTAACTTGTATATTGTTGAACTTGACATCTGGAGAGCGTTAGCCTCTGCTTCTATGGCACAGAATACGGTAGCGTTAGGTGGTACATTGATAGAGAGCCTATCGCGGCCTCGCTCCTTGGAAAAATCGAAAATCCAGCACCAGTTATTATCCCACGAGAAGCGCCCCTCAATAGAGGTTATAGAGGCAGCACTCGTTCCATTGGTCGTATAGTAGAACGTGAGCTTTGGCGTTATTCCGGTGGTGTCAGGAGCGCCCATATCTACACGTCCCTGTCCTTTGTATTGATTAGGTTCATGGGTGAACTTAGCATAAATACAGCCGTCCACCTCGAATGATAATGCGGCATCACTCGTAACCTTTATGCCGATAGTAAATCCGTTTCCGTCTTTTACGAGAGAAAATCTGCTATCAGTAGGAGCCGCATCATTCGTGGCACCGGTGAGGATATGCTCAATGCCGGCGTAGGGGCCTTTCATATAACAGCCGATATTAGTTTCAAGGACAGACTTTTCTGTTTCTCCTTCGGGCTGTTGGTCAACATTGACACACGGTATCACTCCCAAACTGATAATCTTGTGGTTCTCGGTTGTATCTCCATAGGAGTATTCAGAGCCGAGTTTGAACTTGGTACCGTATTGGGTATTGATTAACTGAATGAGTCGATAGACTGGGATAGCAGGAAGCGGAAAGACGGAGTATGTGTTATACTGGTCTTTCCACCCGCTATCCGAAATGTATGTCAGCCCGGCATTGTAAAGAGGCTGAACATAGTCAGCGGTATTGGAGTATTCATCAATTTTCGCGTTACACGGCCCGAAGATAGGTTTTGCCTCAAGCGGCAATTTCCTGATTGAAATGTCATCATCTTTGAGCGTCTGGAAGCCACTTATCACGCCCCACGTCATAACAGCATTGAAACACGTATCCGTACTTTCGATGTAGAGATTGGCATTGGCAAAAAGAGGTATGCCGTCTTGCAGATATTCGGCACGGAGTCTGCGCCGGATCTTATTGGAGATACAGCGCACATCATCTGCATTATCGAGGACTCGTCGATTGTTAGCAGTCAGAGGCAACTTGAACGTGTAGGTGTACGAGCAGGTAATCTTCGACAGGTCGCCGAAGATGTTGCTCTTGAAATTGAGCGTGATACCACTGGGGATTGAGAGGTCAACCCTCAATCTTTTGCCGTTGTCTATGATATAAAGTTCTTCGTACATGGCTTAGAGGGATTGAGCGTTGACATCGGGTAATGCGAATGAAAACTCCAAATCGTTCAGAGTTTGCTTGGGAATATATTTGACCGTGCTTGCCTGAATATTGACAGGAAGCCATATCTCGGTGCCGGAGTCGTCTTTGCCGAGGTATAGGTCAACAATGGGAGCAGACACCACTGTTACTACATAGTCGAATATATCAGAGGGGAGATTGACTGCACAACACTTCATCGTAATGGTACACTCCAAACTGCGGGTTCGCATGATGTTAGCAAAGTATGTTCCGTTTATAGCCTCATCTTGCAATACCTTATCAGTAGCGAGTTTATTCTTATACTGCGTCTCTCCCTTTGTGAACAGGAAATACTGGAGATTGCCGTGCCTGTCGACCCACCGCAAATAATAGCCGGCCGTGTCATGGCTTATTTGCAGATTGATTAAGGCCACGTTCTCGCCAGTCCTGAAGAATGTGTAGTCAAAGGTTCTATCAAACTCCGACATGGTTCTATCCTCCTCGGAGATTTTGTATTTAATCGTGGCGGTACGTTGAGCCATCGGAAATACTTGGGAGGGCGGTATGTCCTCAAAACCGAGGTCGGTAAACATTCCGCAGTAAACGAGTTCATCATTCATAAACCGATATCGTGCAAAGCCTCGCTCGGTTTCCAGTAGATAGGTTACGTCAGTTCTCGGTTTGAGGTCGTTGGCACTGTCGCAATAATCGGCAGTAGAGCCAAAATGTTCGTCAGGGTCGCCCTCCCAGTTGGAGTAATAAGCATTATCCTTACAAACGACAAAACGTTTCAGGACGGCATAATAGACCACTTGGAACGGCAACTGCACCGTTGTAGTGGATAAGGTCGGGAGTTGAGCAGCCAGTTTCTCAATCTTCTCAAAGAAGCAGACCTTTGTATCTCGGTATATGGGGTCTGAGCCATAGCGACCATTATCTGATCGGCCAAAGAACTCAACCTCTCTGTTGTATCGGAACAGAGATACCGTAAAGGGGAAATTCTTAAACCATATCAGATTGCGCGAGAAGCAGTCCTCACCATTATCACGGCTGAAAACTCCCGTATTGCCGAAGCGTTCTCCGACAGCAATATTCCCCCATATTACGAGGGTCGTAAATGAGAACAGCGACAACGTTGCTATTTTGACGTTGACACTTATCTCGACGCATCTGGAGTTGCGAGGGTCATCAAACATCAACTCGAACAGCCGGGACATATATATCTTAGCTTTGCCACCGTACATAGACACTTTTATGTCTTGTTTGGCAACAGAGGTCTTGCCCGATATTTTACTCACCTCGACGGTCAGCACACCGGAAGGCCATGCTGACTCAATCTCAATAAAATTCGGATTGAATGCGAAGCACATTTCATCAGGATAATATGCCACGGAGTCCGCTACATTCAGTATCTTAAATGTCGTAGTTCTCATTCCAGTATATTGTTTATTTCGGCAAGGCTCTCCGCAGTATAAAGCATGAGTTCCTTACTCATCAGTTCTAATTCTTCATTCACAGCCGTGGTGAAAATGTCATTGAATTGCTTATCTCGGAACAGCTTTGTGCCGTCAGTCATAATCTTATGCGCAATGGCTCCGGCAAAGGAGTTCAGGCCACGTTCATGCGGAGTGTATTTCGTGTTCCTCCGCTTCGCAGGGATAGGAGCAACAGATATTCCTTTGTCTATTATCCATTGTCGTATGATGCCGACAAAGCCTTTGGGAACTTTACCACCGGCGCGGCCTCTCTCCATTGCGAGGAATGATTTACTGCCATACAGCGTACCAACATTACCCGACACAGACACGGTCAAAGAGTTCACTGACCGACCACTGGCATTTCTACCATAGTCGGCCATAGCCTGCGCGACCCTTTGGCGCACATTCTCTAAGTGGAGTTGGAGGGTTTCTTCAATCGTTGCCATGCCGTTATCCTATGCACAAGTTATTGATTGCGTGTTTCGTCGGTGCAGATACTGATACCCTTTGTTTCCTCAAGAGTCAGAGTAAGCACCACGCCGGTAACATTTTGGTCGAGGTGGTCATACAGCACTTGGTATAAGACATCACCATCAATAGGCTCAAAGAGTCCACTCTCGTTGAGGGCCTTGACAAAGCGGACAGCCAGACGCTTCATAGCCTCGATTATACCGTCATTCTTGGAGCCTTCAAAATCGAAATCAGTAACACAGACAAAAGCAATCTGTGTGTTCGGAGCATCTTTGACCTCGTTCCACTTGAATGTCAGAGTGCCAGAGGGCGGCAGAACGTATATCACCGTGGGCTTCTCGATTTTGTCAAGTTCCACATTAGCCTGCGCCCAGTTCATAAATCGATACTCTATCTCCGGGCCGAGGGTTTCAGCGATTGAGCGTATCTTACCCTCAACCGTGCCTAACAATTCTTTGGTGTCAAATCCAGTATTCTCCATTACTTACGTTGCTTTTGTCGATTGATATATTGTTTGTTCAGGCGCTTCTCATACTCCTGCTGCTCGTTGTCATTCTTCATGCAAGTGTAGATGCGCACCCACGCCACGCTATACACCTCGTCTTGGTTGGTAATCCCCATACGGCGGGCGTACCAGTCTATGATGCCGAAAGTGCCAAAATTCAAGTCCTCAACGCCGGCGGCTATTTCCTCCGAGGTATGAGAGGGGGCAATCTCTTGGAATAACTTGTTGATACGATTAACCTCTTCCTTGACAAAGTTCATAAATCCGAACACGTCAAAGACATTCAGCGTATATACCTGCGGAGCCTCAATCCCCATAAGGATTTTGAACACCTCGGCAGCAGGGTCGGCGGTATTGGCTATGCGACTAAGGTCATCGAGTTGCCCGTAGGTTATCATGTTCAGATTGGCCGGAGTTTCTTTGCCACACACGAATGCCGGGCGTTCAGCGTGAGATAAGAGTTCCAGCAATTCTTTTTGATGTTCTTCTGTGCAGCAGGGCAAAAGCACAAGAAACTCCCCGTAGGTGGTGAGCTTCATACGTTTTCTCTTGCGTGTCTTATTCTTTGCCATATTCAAAGTTACTTACTTAATACATTGCAGATTGAGTATTCCGGGAGATACTTAGTGAACGAGAGGGGTCAGTAGTTATCCTTTCTCTCGATACTGTATGTTGTCGGTTTGGCCGTGATTGGTGCCGGGCTGTCCTTCTGGAAAAATTCTACCATGCCGGTAAGAACATCAGGAGCATCATCGTGGCCATTGCGTCCAACTTTACGATAGCCCCGGACAGCATTGGCAAACTGCGGCCACCTCAACTCCCAGCCGACGGGGAAGAATATCAGATTTTGCACCTCGGCAGATCGGGTGAAAATCCTGACTTTCTTGTTGGCTCCCTGACGGAACGAAACAAATCTCATACCTCGTCCCACCGGACCGCCCAGCATTCTGACATTGCGCTCGACATTGCGAGCAAAGCCACGGCCGCCGTTGTTGCTCTCAATCTTCGCCATTTGGGTTTTATTCCTCATCAGCATTTCAGCAGTCTTAGGCTCCGTGTACTCCATAGGTTTGTCGGTGTAGAGAACATCAGTAACATACATACCTACCTTTGTTTCGATGTAGCAGACCGAACACAAAAAGTCAGAGCCAGTATCCGCAGTATCGGTGTAGTTCTTTCGCAGGCCCGGTTCAAGCGGTAAAGCCTCGTATGTCCGCAGGGTGTTATACATCAGACCCTCAAGAGGCTTGGGGTTCTGCATATACTGGGTGTCGAATACAAACTGATTGGCCGCCTCAATCTTGCGCAGTTCCTCAACGGTATGCTTAAACTCCCATAGGGCGCGCTCGTTGCCGTCCCCATCAAGTTCCAAGCAGGGAATACTCAAAACCTCCCATTCGTCAGGCTCCAGTCCCATAAGATAGCCGCACAGGTCGCGCTCGTGGAGCCGTTGCATGATAATGATTATCGGGGTATTTCGGGAGTTGACACGGTTACGAATAGTTGTCTCAAAATGCTGATTGACCTGCTCACGAGCATTGTCATTCAGAGCATTATCAGGCTTAATCGGGTCGTCTATCACAATGGCGCCCCCAAAGAGGGGATTTTCTTCATCTGCACTCTCGACAGCACCAGCACCAAAACCCGTAACCTGACCGAGAGAGGACGTGGCATAGACACCGCCACCGCTGTATGTGTCCCATCGGCTTTTCGTATCAGCACTGCGTCCAATCCTTATGTTGAACAGCCGTTGATACTCTGGAGAGGTAACGATATTCTTCACAGCAACGGAGTTGTCGAGAGCGAGGTTGCCGGAGTATGAGAGGTGGATAAACTTTGCCGCCGGATTGAGCGCAAGCCCCATAGCAATGAAATTCTTGACCGCTATCTCTGTCTTTCCATAACGAGGAGCAATGTTAATCAGCAAACGCTTTATCTTGCCTTGCAGTACGAGGTTCAGTTTGTCGCAAATAAGTCGGTGATGTTTGCCTACGACGAAGCGTTTCCCGTTATTCAGGTGTTGGAAGAAAAACCGGGAAAAATTCAGAGAGTCGCTGAGTAGCCATCTCCGCAATACTTCATCTGGAGCATATTCCATCAATACTTGTTTTCGAGGTCTTGAATGAAGTCCTGAGCCTCCTGTTGTGTCATAGGTTTAGCAGACTGCACTGTGGCCGTGATTTCCTGACCCTCAATATATCCTCGGCTCTTGCCTTTGGTTTTGAGGTGGAATATTATTGCCGTGAGGTTGCCGTCATTGATAGCCTCGGTCAGCTTAGACTCCGTAAAGTCCAGCAGGGCCTCATCTACATCTTTGAGCATTTCGTCAAGTTCAGGGTGGTTGCTCCGCCAGTAGTAGAGCGTCCGTCGAGCGATATTGAGCGCAGCAGCCGTGGCCGACATATTGCCGGCCTTCTTGGAGTAAACCTCGGCGATTTTAGCGTAGGAGAAAGGCAGCTTGTGTTCCTCCCCCTGCGGTGTTCTGGTGTCTTTGGTCGAGTCCATTTTTTTATGTGCAAACTGTGAACGATTTTTTCTTATCCTATGCACAAGTTTTTAATTCTTCAAACTCCTGCAAAGGGTTTCAGATATGAGAACGGAGCCGTCAGTTCACCCTTGCGAATGAGCGTTGCCCTCTCGATTACTCGGTCGGGGTCAACGTTCATCAGAGCAGGGAAAACATGCTCCATTAACTTTTCTCCAAAGTTCGTCGACGCCTCTACCGGTATAGCGTTAGGCAGAGTGTCAACAGCCATTACGCCGACAGCAGAGCCGGACATAGCGTCCGTTTCCTCCCACTTGGCTCTGTCAATGCCGTAGAACGGATTGTCATGCGTAGAGGGACGTACTGTCGTTTCCACGCTTCCGTTGATGTCGCAGGTAACGTCGCCTACCACATCTATTCTGGTAAAGCCGAGCATATCCATAGTGAGATACTTTGGCTGTGCCGGCGCCCAAAAGTGGCAGGGGATAAAGATTGTCGTTTTTCCTGAGAACTTACCAAAGTCCGAGCAGTACATATCAGGGTGAGCTTTGAAGTGTTCTCTGTCGTACTGGTAGCCGTCCTTTCTCTTTACGAGGTCAGAGGTCTTGGCCACGGTGAAAATCGGGTTATCTATCATTTCTTCAGGCATCGTGAGAAATTCTTCGACTGACACATATCTCACGCCGAGTTCATTCAGGATAAACTGAGCCCCGGCAGAAGCACGGCCATTTCCAGTAACGAGAATACGAATGTCATTGAAGCGGTCATGCTCCAGTTCAGAAATTATCGGCCGGCCGAGGTTCAGAATATCGGCCACCGTGAATTTCTTATCCGGAGCAGGGAGATTGAACAGGTCGTTACGCAGTCCATACAGTCGGAGCGAGTTATACACGCCCATGACTCCAGCCCAAAAACTGAAAGACACAAGGCGCTTGCCCTCTCTGGTCAGATACTCGTAGTCGGTCAGGGTGATGTTTTTCTCAATCATCGCCCGGCAGAGATTTTGATTGTACGGTTGCATCTTTCCTATATGGGCGAAGAAGAAATAATGTTTGTCCGGGATAAGGCTCTTTATGCTGACTTCCTTAACTCCGAAAAGCCAATCACAAGAAGCCATATCCTCTGAAAGAACTGCGCCGGCTTTAATGTATTCCTCATTCGGAAAAATTCGCAGACAGGAGGGTTGAACATATATCTCAAGGCCCGGATAGGTCGATAGCAATTTCTTGCACTGCGCCGGGGTTATCGGAGTGCGATTGTCAACAGGGATTTTCGTTTCCCTTAGAATACCTATGCGTTTCATTCTGTCACCTCACTTTCCATTTGCTTTTTGGCGAGTTCCAAGATTTTGCAGAACGCCATGTTGCTTGACTTGATTTCGTATTTCTTGCGGATCTGCCCGATAAGCTGGAGGTAGAAATCCTCATTTTCATCACCGTCAACGACCATTACGATGTCATTCTTGCCGTTCTGCTCGTTGATTATACCGACCAGTTCATCAAGCAGCTCCATGTCTTTGTGATAGAATACCACGCAGCATGAATAATGCTCGCTGGCCACGGAGAAACTTACCCCCTCCGTGGTGATAGGCTCCAGTTCGTCGATGTTGACATGGGCAAAACTCTTGAAATCCACACTCTGAATTTCTGCAAACATTCTTTTCAGAATGCCTTTGTCATCTTCACCGTGAAGCGAGTTGTGAGAGAGTTGCAGAGCCACAATCTCGTCCGGGGTCATGTCAGCCTCATCAGCGTAGATAACAGGTACCTCCCTGTACCGTAGTTTTACTGCGGCCCTATATCGGTGGTGGCCGGAGATAATAACATATCTCCCAGTATCGGTCTTTCGGTAACAGCCTATGGCGCTGCTTAACCCTCCAGAGATACGAATGTTCTCCACGAGCCTGTTGAAATCATGCTCGGACATCTGATTTGCATTGACACTCGCCTCATCTATAAGGCTTATGTCAATAGAGGCTTGTTTCCATTTATTACTCATTTCTTACGGCTTATAAACTGTTTGTACTTGGCGATAATATCAGTAAACTCTCCCTCGGTGCCGAGTTCACAAGTGTAGACTAAATGGTTTTTCTCCTGCGAAACTTTCTTGAATAGGCCACGGTACTTCATTGATACCGGATTGTGAGTGTAGACTTTCGTTTCACAAGTTACAAAGTCATCGAGGGTGCGCCGGGACAGGAATTTCTTCACCCAGCGAGATTTTACGCAGAGCAATATCAACTTGCTCAATCTCGGTATGGCATTATTGGTGCAGAAATCAGTTACCAGCGAAATATCGTAGTCTTGCTTACTGAACTTGAAGCCGAAAGCCCCAAGCAGATAATCCTCATAGAACACGAGGAACGGAAAGGTTACTTTCGATACAATCTGTACCTTCTTGACATAATGCTTTTGCAACTGGAACACCACGTTTGCCGCGACGTGCCGGATTTTCAGTTTGGCAGGGTCGTCAATTACCAAATCATCTGGCGGCTCCTTGAAAGAGGGCATCTTCAACTTGACGGCCTTATACGTTACTGCGGCTTCCTTTTTGCGTGAACAATAGAAAATTTTGTCGCCGACCGAGGCTATCTTCTGGAGGTGTTCATGGTAGGGGAAAGTGCTTACTAAGAACAGAGTCGTATTCTCCGGCAGAGTTTCCACGAGGTTCAGATACTCGGTTGAGTGAATTTCAAAACTCTCATTGTAATCGCTATGCTTGCGCAGGGCGCTTACTGCGGTTCTGCTTTTGCCGTAGTCATCAAAGTTAAAGAACACATCGCTGCCAACTTTTACAGCGTCATTGATAGTTCCAAGCCGGTAGTCGCAGTTGGTAAGGAACTCCACCATGCGTGTAGCCGCTTTGGTCGCATTTTGTATGGTGGTAGGCATTGCCGCCTGAATAGCCTCAAAACTCTTCTTGTAAAAGTCGGCCGATTTCAGATAGCGGCATATCTTCTTGAATACGATTAGGCAGGCGACCTGCTTAACTGGGTCGTCGCCGTTCAAATCTTCGAGGAACTGGAACGTGCTGTCATACTTGATGCGCAGACCCTCCCGGACAATCGCATACAAGATATGGTTAAACTCGTCGTTATTAAACACTATGAGTTTTTTCAACTTGCTCAATCGTACCTCGGTGGAGAATGAATAGGGATTTACGCACACAAGCTGATCGCCAGTGTTCTTCACTAAGACATTCAGCATGGATTTAGTCAAGTCCACCGCCGAGTGTGCCGTGGCACCGACGTCCATTTCTCTAATCGAAGAAAAGAATATCAGGGAGGGAGGCAACGCAGGAAGAGCCGAGGGTAACTTTATGGTCGATACCATTTGCTCTACCGTCTTTATGGCCCGAAAGTCATCTTCATTATGTTTCAGGGCATAATCTACATACCGATAGGCGAACATTATGCAGTTCATTATCTCCTGAAAATCGGTGGTGGTATTGAACAGGCGAAACTCTACCGTGCCTCTCACAAAGTAGGAAGCAATATTGACAAAGTGCCGGACATAGCCCTTGTTGTGGCTGTTCTCAAAGGCTCGTTGCAGTTCAGAGAATGATTGAGCCTTTTGCACTCTCTCGTAAAATTCCAGAGTTGGAGAGGGCCGGTATCTCTGCTCATCGCTGTACGGCGGCAAATGGCAGAGGTCTTTCAGGAGGTCGGTCGCATGGTAGGTCAGATAGTAGATGTTCTTCAGTTCATCGAGCGTTAAGTCGCCCACGAATATATGAACCTGAACGCCGCAGTCGCGTCGGGCTACCGCGCCATTTTCAGCGCAGCTTTCGACTACCTTACGGAAGGTGTCGAGGTCTTTATGGCATAGGTGCATGGGAGGCGTATTTATCTCGCCTCCGTATCTGGCCGATATAGTACCGCGTGTGCCGTCCGTGTTGTGGATTACCTCTTCCTCGTCCCAAGTGTAGTCAGAGGGAAAGTATATCTTTCTCTTCTCCACGTTGGCAAGCTCCAGTTCTATGCCAAATGTTCTTTCTGTGATGCGTAGTTCCATGCAAATAATGATTGGAGCGAGAGCAGGGACTCGAACCCCGGACTCCGGCATGGTTAGCCGGCGCATTAGCCACTGTGCTACTCTCGCATATTGGCGTGAGGGCTATTCAACTCTCACGCCGTATGTTCAGAGGTCATCAAACAATGAGGGCGGCTCAATCTTCTCTGGCTTCTTGGGAGCAGGAGGAGTTGACACAAATTCTTTTATCTCTACCCCTGTCTGCTGTGTAAGATATTGAGCAAGCAGGTGCCTGTGGCAAAAGTCATCGGGCTTTTCATAGCAACATAAGGCCACATCAGAGCCGCCGCAGGTTCTCTCCAGTCTCTCTATAAACTCGTATGGGTCGAGCCGGGAGAGGATTTGCCGATATGCGTCAAGGTATTGCTGGTGTGATGCCTTTTTTACCATCCACGGTGTAGGCGCCACATCAGACATCACTACTGGCACGGAAAGGAAGCGAGGCTGCCAACAGGCAATGCTCACAATCTTTATGCCCTCCTTTGCCAACGCTTTCGCATTGCCGAAATATGAAGTGTAGATTTTCATGCTGATTTCTTTTTCGGGTTGATGTATTCCACGACGTCGAGGTGAAAGAGGGTCATGACTTTTTCTATGTTCCTGATCGGCATATTTCTGTATCCGTTGAAGAAAGCAGTCAGGCAGGTATTGTCGATATCGGTTTTCTCCGCAACCTCTTTCACTTTCATTCCAGATACAGCAAAATGCGATTTGAGAATTTCAGGCAGTTCCGAGGGAGGCAGAGCAGCACGGCCGGCGGTTTTTAAGCCGATAGACAATCCCAGTTCTTCCATTGCTTTGACAAACTTGGGATATGAGAGAGTACGAGAGCCATTGAGAAAAGCATTGAAATTGCTCGAAGCCACTCCAATAACCTTGCAAAACTCCCGCTGCTTAATGCCGGAGTCCTCCAACTTTTTTCTTATCGCTGTTCGTATCATAGAGTCATTGATTTTATAGTGCAAAGTTAAGCAAATATTATCATTTTTACAAACTTTGCGTGTCTTATTTTCGTCGTTTCTAAACAATATTTCCGAGGTTTTTGTTGGTGATTTATGAGTGCATAAGTTCTTCAAAATTTGTTCTATTGCCGATTTTTGATTACTTTTGCACTAAGTTTTATTCCGTAACAAAAGTCCTCTTACAGAGGCCATCTTTGTTTCAGGTTAAAACTTATTTGCTTATAAGCAAGTTTGCCCGTGAGGGTCGACTTGCTTTCTTTGTTTATGGGGTGGAGAGTGGCAGAGTCTTTGCGGCTTTATCATGCCGGATTACCGATTTACCCTTAAAAACCATTCTCGGTATTTCGACCATTGTCCGAGCAGCCAGTCGCACACTAAGTCCACCAGTATGAGGGGCAGAAGCACCGGGGAAAGTACGACAACTTGGAACATGAACAGGAGCTTTCGGACGCTCACATTCTTCTTGAGGATTATCTTTTTCTTCATCTTTGTATTGAGTTAAACTTATTTGCTTACTTGTTAGATCTGATGGACTATCGCCGGTTGCTTTTATCCCACATGGGTTCTACAAACGTCGCTATCACCACGAGCAGCCCTACCCACAACAGGAGTAATATTGTGAGCAGCAAACTCGCTATTTTCTTCCATATAGTCCTCATATCGTATCTTCTTGGCCTTTCAATCTTTCAACAACCCAAACCGCAAATTCAGCCTGCCTCTTTTCTGCCTCTTCCATTGACAGGTTGAGTGTACCGGTAAGATGCTCCCAGCCTCGCACCGTTAAAACGGGGTCGCCGTTGATGCAGATTTCAGAGAAATTGACCCCGACATCAGCCTTCTTGGTCGGTTTGCTCTCGCCGTTGATGAGTTGAACAATCCGGTTCATCATTTCACGCGGATAGTACCTGCAATTAGCAGCCATAAGGCACATTACACCGTCGGCCGAGTAAATGAACGCACCGTCAGCCCTAAATGGAGGTTTGAATATATCAGTAACTTTCATTCTTTTTCTTCGTTTACCTGTTTAACAAAATCCTCACCTCGCATCATGTCCGATATTACGTCATCGAAAGAAGCTTGCGTCCCGTTGATGTAGTATTGAATATCAAGCATGAGTTTCTGTCGACCGTATGCCTCGAACATTTTTATTCCAGTAGGGATATTACAATTAAACTCAAACTCCATATCGGCACTCCGGGCAATCCTATCAAGCACCCTCTTAATCTGCACTGCAACCGTGTATGGGTGCGAGGGGGAGCAAAAGGGAATATCCGTTCCAGTCATCACTTTTACTGTCTTGATTTTCGAGGGCTTCATGGGAGGATTGTTTTCGTTGTGCCGATATGGCGATTGTTTATCATATATACAAATTTTGCAAAATAAATTATGCAACTTTCCGGAACAGTCCGATGTTCTCTCTAACCAGACTCAATATCTGGTCATGGTACGGGGTTGACTGATTGCACTTACCACGCGACTGAATGACCTCAAAGGTCCGCAATGAGAGTTCAATCGTTTCAAGGCGGTTGCCGTCCTTATCACGAGCAGACAGGATTATGCAGTCAGGTCGTTTGTAGTAGCCGGCGTTGTAAACGCAATGGTGCATAGCTGCCCCTTCTTCCGCCATATCAGCAACAGAGGTAATCACGGCAATCTGTATGTTCTCATCGCCAAAACATATGCCGAAATAAGCCCCTTTCTCTTTCTTATACTCGGCCTCCCATTTGATGGCGTTTCTCTTTTGTTCCTCGGCTCTACGTTTAGCCTCTACCTTTTCCTTTCGTTTGTGGAGCCGGTCATGTTCCGCCTTTAAGTTCTTAGGGCAGACATAGTGGGCATTGTGGGTGTCGAGGTGAAAATACTCCAGTAGGTCGATATAATCAGTCCACATAGAGCCGTCCTTAACCTTATAGCCGTTGCGGTTGCATATTTTGATAGCATGGAGGTATCTGTGGCAGGAGCTTCCTCGCTTGTATTTAAAATAGTTCAGAAGCCCGTATTGGCCGGTTTTGACCAAGAACTCCGCTTCGGGGTCTTTCAACAGCGCAAGCATCAGGCGACAGGGCGGCATACCTTTCTTGGTAGCATTGAGGTTAAACCCATTGCGCTTGAATATCGGGAGAACGCTATATTCGGGATAGATATAATCAGCCCAAATATTGTATTTCTGACCATCGTAGTCGTACCATGAATGATGCCGTGTTCTGATTTCCAAAGGTCGCCACAAGTCCCACGAGTCGCCTCCGTGCAAGGTACAAGCTCGTGCCACTATGACCTCTGTTCCGTCTGCCTTTAACCACATTTGGACTACCTCGGTAATGTGAGAATTTACCTCATATCCCTTTCTCACATTCCAGTAACACAGGAAATGCCTCACTACCTGCCAGTCTTGACAAGTGGTCAGAATGGTAAAGTATCTTTTGTCAGGACTTTTCTTTTTGGTACTACGCTGTATCTTGAGCTTCGCGCCGCAGTGAGGACAGATGTATTCGTCGCCATTATTAGGTCGAGCTATCGGATCGGGATTTCCTGACACTTGCCCGCAGTTCGTACACCATATTTCACCCACGCTGAAATAGCCGATATACTCATGGCTGTGTGCGAAAGCGTATTGCTCTTGTTTGGCTGTGATAGGTGGCAATGTGGGGAACAAAGCAGCCACCTCTCGTTGTATCTTTGTCCGTGGTCTCATTCTTCGTCCTCCATTCCAAAGTCAAACAATGAGGGGACGGTTGACTCCGGCTCTTTCTTTTTCGCCTCCGGCTTCTTGGCTTTCGGTTTCGGAGAAGATGCCTTATCAGAGGACACATCGGCGGCCCATTCAAGACGGCGCTTTTCTTCTGCTTCAAATTGAGCCAGCGCACGGGCCTTTGCTGCGGCCTTCTCCTCCTCGGTCAACTGGATTGCATGGTTAACCACCACTTTAGCGTTGGCCGTTGGAATTGTGCCGAGGTCATTCTCATCGTAGTAATGAACTGCCATGCCGAAAATTTCATCATCAGCAAAACCGCATCGGCCCGATTTCCTGACCTCGGAAATGATGTAGTTGCAGCACTCCCTGATTGATTTCTTTTCTTTCGCATAACTCTTGGCAAAGAGCTCATCTTCAGCAGCTCGTTTGTCAAGGTATGCCTTGATAGTTCTCTGGAACTCATCAATTTTTTTCTCACCCTTTTGGGGTTCTTCTGTGGCCTCTGCTTGAGGCTCTTCCTGTTGTGTGGTCTGGAGGGTATCTTCTTTGATTTCCTCTACTGACTGTTTAAGTTCTTCTGCCATGTTTATTCCGTTTTAGTTTTGTCGTTTACAATATTGAATGAGGTGCAGACATAATCGCCGGAGTCAAGCACGATTTCTTCCTCTCGATACAGCCTCGATATTTCGGCGATTGCCATGTTATCCGAATTAGGAGTATCGGGCACCTCTACAGTTACGACCCGTCGGAGAGTTTCTACTATCTCCACCTGATATTTACGGGTCTTTGATGTCGTTTCAGTCATTGTAACTTATTTGCTTATGTTTGAGATTTAGGGATAGCCAGTTAAGCAGCCACCCATTTGTGGCCGGGATTGAGGCATTCAAGACGTGCAATCACGTCATCAGCGCATTTTTCATGACCGACATACTCATAGTAGTTCGGTTTGGCATATCGCTCACCATTCTTCTTAATGGGATAGAGGTACACGTCCAGTTTGTCGATATTGGCCATGTGTTTGTGATATGCAATACCGGTGAGATTACTTGCGTTCATTGTTATTTTGATTTAGATGTTTTTGTTTTATTTGATAGTACAAAACTAATCAAAAATTATCTTTTATACAAGTTTTTGAGTAAATATTTTGGGCTTAAATGCTTGCAAATCTGATTTTTAACTTTTACTTGCCAAACAGCGTTTCTTTAACCGTTTGGACGATGCCATGTTTCTTGCGAGTGGGTTCTTCTCTCAATCTGTCTAATGATGATTTCAGGAATGATGCCTTTTCCTTATCCTCATCAGACAGGCCGTCATACCAGTCATCGAAAGAAATGGCGTTTTTCCTTGACTCTTCCCATTCTCTATCCCGGCGCTCCTTTTCTTCTTTCTCCCATGCCCGATTGATGTCATATTTCCTATCCTCGTAGAATGACTCCAGAGATTTCGTAATCTGCATCGGGTCGATATTGCCGTAGAATGTTTCATATTTGCCACTGCGGAGCCGAGAACAGAAGCAGATAAACTCCAGTACGTTCAGGTCGCCGTATTCCATAGCAATCTGGTCGCAGAGTTCGTCCATCTGCCAATCTTCCATTTTGGTCTTGACACCCACGAAATCGCTTACCCCCAAGAGGTGTGTCTTAATCAGGACACGGCTAACATACTCTATTCCCCACGCCTGTTCAAGCATACAGAGTGTGGGAGTTTCTTTAACATTGTTCAGAATGGAGAGGTCTCTGCACTGTATCAACTCTTTCTGTAAGTCTATCCCATAAATTAGGGATATTTCAGTCGGTCGATGTTCAGTCCTTAGAGCCAACGCCCGTGGAGATATATCCTCCTTGCTCTGACTCAATCTTTGCGAGTGTAGTAAGGACAGACAATTTTTGACGCTGGCTTGCAGTGGTCGGTGTATATCCACCTCCGCTGATTGGCGAGTTGCCGGAGTTTTCGATACTTCCATGTGTAGGTTGTAATGTCGTTATAGGTTTTCTGTCATCATATTTTCCTTCGAGGATTTTAAGCCAATTCGTACTGTTGTTGAATATCCAGTCAAAATCAGCCCGCCACCCCCTGTTGTTATCGCCTCGCATAAACGAAGATGCTTCGGCCTTATCAAATACCTGTTGCAGGGTTTCATAATCAAATCTCATTTCTTCAAAACGCACACGGATTTTCATCTTGCGTTTATCAGACAATTTCAAAACTTTTGGCAACGAGGGGCAACGGTCATGGTAGAGCCGGAGGACAAAATCACAATCAACGTCCGGCTTCTTAGGCTTAGCCGGCGGTAGAGCAGGAGTGTCAGGAACCTGCAACTCTTCCACGATAGCATCTTCAACCAACGCCTCCGTTTCAGGTTCAATGACCTGCGACGGAGGTACAGCTTCATTTGCCGGATACATTTCAACTGAAACATTGTCGGCCGGCATTTCTAATCCCTGATACTTTTCCCAATTCAGGATTGTTATTCGTGTAACTACATTGTCTGCCTTGACCGACACTCGCCCGTCTTTAATCATTTCTCTCAATCTTGCCCGAACCGTATTCACTGCCAAATTCCAGCGTTTGCTAATATCAGTTAGGGGCATAGCTACCTGACCACGACCAACTACAACCTCAATGCCTCGGATAAAGAACGTGCGCTCCTTGCGCCATTCGGCGAGGAGCAACAAATCAATCCAACACATGGCTTTGGTAAACTTTTCACCCAAATACCATTGTTCCTGCAATATCTTTCGGGATAACTTTATCCACCCGGTTATTTCGTCCATAGCCGTTGTCGTTTTGTCATGGTCAGTCGGTACTAAGGTAATCTGTAACTACCTTTTCAAACTCTTCAAAGGAATAGCAGACAACCCATAAATTGCCATGCTTAATAGCGTTGGCTCCCCATTCCTCTTGTGCCGGAGATATTCGACCACCGGGCTTCTTCATTTCAATATATAGGGCGCCGTAGCCTTTTCTGGGTACGGAGAGGCAGAGGTCAGCAACCCCTTTCCTCAACCCCTCTCTCTTTATGCGCCTGCCTTGACCGCCGGGCCGTATGCCTTCATTGGCATTATGGTAAAGCATACCGTCGCGCCATAATTCAGGATATGTGTATTGAAACCACTGAATACACTTTTGCTGTATTTGGCTTTCAGACTCCATGCTCTGAACGAGTTTTTTAGAGGTAATAGCACTTGTGTCTTTGCCTGATATTATTGCGTCCAATAAACGCCGATTGTATGTATTGCGTGCCATAGTCAAAAATAAACATTAGTAAGCTGCCTCTCCTGATTATCAGGACAGCCAGTAATAATATATTCTTCGGCCCTGTATTGCTGGAGGTGCAAATCCTCAACCCTGCCAAATCTTTTATAATTGCCGCAGAGGTCAACAATCCATGCCGACTCTTTATCCGGGTGTGGTCTTATGGCACGACCGACAATCTGATAGTACAATGCTAACGACATCGTAGGCCGAGCCATAACAACTGTGTCAAGTTCAGGATAATCGAAGCCGGTAGTCAGAACACCTACATTCGTAACTACTTTAATCTTACCAGCTTTGAACTCCTTGAGTATTCTCTCTCGTTCCTTCTTGGGTGTAGAGCCAGTGATGATTGCACACCCCTCAACATATTCGCATAAAAGTTCCGACTCTTCAATAAAGCGTGTAAAAACGAGTATTCCTTTTCGAGGTCGACCGTCCTTTGGGTGCTGGAGTCTGCGGACAATGTTAATCAAGTGGGTACTTAAATTGCGCTGGTCATATTGCGCTTTAAGAGCGTCATCGTCAAAATCCATGCCGGTACTGTTGCGCTTCAACGAAGCATGGGTCATTATTGACAAATCGAAATAGCGGAGCGTAGCGAGGTAGCCGCGTTGGAGCAGCGTCGATATGTCGACCTGATAAATGACATCATGGAAGATGCGAGGGCGCATACGAGTGAGGAATTTCAGAATACACTTATTCTCCATTCGTATTTGTCGGCTCGCTATTCTTTGGTCGAACTCCAGACTTTTTTCCTCATCTTTGGGCCGAAAGACCTGCTTGCCCTCCCAATCCAAATATTGTAATGAGGCATAGAGCCGATAAGGTGTCGCAGTCAGTCCGAGTATCTTTCTTTCGGCACAATCAAAGAATGTACGATACATACCACCCTGCGGATTGCAAGTATGGCATTCGTCAACTATGATATACCGAAAATGGTTGAAATCCTCCATATGCGCTTTCACGCTTCCTATGGTGGCAAAGGTTATTCTGCTTATCTCTTTTCTCCTAAATGAAGCCGAGTATATCGAGCAATCCTCAACACCATAACTTTTCAGCTTGGCGTAGTTCTGCTCAAGTATCTCTTTGCTTGGCTGAAATACTAATACGTTACCGTCAAGCCTATGTGCTATATCTGCTATACAAAGCGATTTCCCACTGCCAGTTGGCAGAATGAGCAAACCGTTCCTATCAGAGCCACTCCTGAAGAAACGTATCGAGGCATCGCTTGCCTCCTGCTGGTAATCGCGTAATTGGTATATCATAAGTATCTTTGCGCCTGTGCTATCTCAACCTCACATTGCCGGAGCAATATTCCTTCTTCGGCAGTAGGGAGATATATGCCGGCCTCCTTTGACGACCAGTTGCGGAAACGGTCAATGCAGACAGACATTTCTTCCACTGTTAGGTCAGAGGTCGACCGGCATACTATTCGTTCTCGGTTAGTGAATTTGTCTAATTTCCGTGCCACTATGAAAGTGTCAGGATTGACAAGTTTCTTGAAATATTCCTCCTTGATATAATCAGAAGCCTCCCCATACATCACGGCGAAATAGCCGATGATGACATGGAGATAGGCATTCTGATTAAGGGAGCGTTGTCGTTTGGAGCGCAACTCCACTACCTCCCCGCGCTCAGCGAGTAGGTTTGCTCTGGCAAGAAAATTAGCCTTTTGCAAAGGATTGGAGTTGTCGTACAGCATACGTTATCAGATTGGAGAGGTGAACCCGGCGCCTTGTGCTACTTGCGGTGGCTGCTGCATCGAACCCGTTGCAACAGAAGCACTGGCAACTGCCTGTGGCGCAGTACCTATCTGCGGTTGCATCTGTGCTTGTTCTGTCGCAGCTCGGCCGTAGAGTTCTATCTTATACGGGCGAATGTCATTGATGATTTTCTCGGTGCCTCCCTGCGGAGTGTACTTGCGGCCTACTATGTCAAAGTAGACAGCCACATTCTGACCTACTTTGAACTGGTCGAGGTCTCGGCACTTATCGCCGATGAACGAGAACTCCGGGGTGTTCTCATAGTCGTTCACGGGTTCGCCGGTATTCGGGTCGAAGCGGCGCACTGAAATGATGAGTGAACGCTTGATGAACGAGTTACCTGTGTTTTGAGAGGTGAGGTTCTGGGCCTCCCCGATAAAGAGAATTTGCCCGATGATGAAATTTGCCATATCTTGATTTTTTAGACTGTTAATGTTCTGTTCCATGAGAGCAATACCTCTATTGCGTCCTTTGATTTGCGAGGCACCTCCACGCACATGGAGCGCCCGTATCTTGGTTTAGGCAGCCATATAGCGAGAAGCCTTTTGGCCTTGAGAGTCGGGTTCTGACGTTCAAAGAGATATGCGTAAGTTGAGAGTTGCCACGATAAATACTCCATATCGAGTTTCGATGTGGTCTTTAGATCGACAAGAGAGAGGTCATCAAAAATTGTGTCGATTGAGCTTGCTATCTCACTTTCATCTGATACCAAATACTCACTTGCCAATGTCTTTACTCCGAGGTCTGCCTTGATGCGCAGATAGTCCTGAACAGCAGGGGTATCGCTCGTAACTCCGAGGCTGTCTACCAGCTCAATCTGTTCATGGATATTGTGGCCATAATCTGCGGCTTTCGCCAAGACCTCTTTTGATATACCTTTGTACTTATCCTTGAAAAGGGTACGAGATAACATGGAGGTTACACCGGACAGGCTTTTCCCGTCGAGCGTATAGGTGTGGTCAAGTTCATTAAACACAACCCTTGACCTCACGAGTTCTATTGGGGCCTGTGTCATAATCCGAGTTCCTTTTTCTTTGTCGACATACATTGTGTGAATGTCGGGTTCTGATGTAGTGCCGAGTTGGAGTTCCAGACGTTCATAAGTGCGTCCCGGTCAGATACGCCGACAATAGAGGTCAGAGCAGCCACAAGTTCAGCCTCCTTAACCGAGTCAAGAGATTGGATTATCTCGTTGATTGTCTTGGGACGTGTTTCAGGGGGAGTTGTGGCGTCGGGGTCTTTCTGTTCTTCAGTAGGTATCAGGAGCATCTGCATGAGGGCATATTTCAATGCTATGCTCATGGCCTTATTCATTCCTTTATCGCCGGAGTCCATCGCTTCGCCGACATTGATAGCGATTGCCTCGGAACCGTCATCGGCAACAAAATGGAACTTGATTTTGGCTCGTGTATAATAGAGGATAGTACCTTTGCCTGTTACTTTTTCTGCAACGGTGTAATCGAGGACTTCGGGGAGAATGAAAACCCCGTTGTTGGCGAATAGGTCATGCAGCTCGTTCATTACGGCATCTATGCCTCGGAACATGAAGCCTTGCTGCTGGTTTCTGGAACTCTTAGTGATAGCTTTGGTTTCCTTCATTATGGCCGCTATTGCTCCATAAATTTTAGGTACCGTGGAGGGTTGTTCGTCCATGAGTTTTATTCCGTTTGTTGTTTGTAAAATCTTGCATATTTGATAATGCGGAGATTTAGATTGATTAAACTTATTTGCTTATGGTCCGGCCTTGTTTGGACCGGATATTGTAATTATTGGAGGGCCTACTGTGTCAAAGTTTCGCAAAAATACGATGTGTTTTTCAGAGGTTTTACATTGCGAACTATATCCGCAAGATTAAATCTCCACATGGTATTCGCGCTTCCCTCCGGCTTTGAATATCGCACCTTTCCGTCGAGCATCAGGCGCTCCAATCTTTTCTCTCCACCTACGAGCATGACTGCTTTTCGGTATGAAACATGGAGCCTTTCAGTCCGCCTTAAAAGTGATTGATATTTTTGAGCCATAACGTCAACGGCGATTTCAGGCATTAGTTTATTCTTGTTACTACTACCGTGAAATCCTGCTTGTTAGTAACTGCTTCCGCGTCCCAGCCTTGTCGCATATAGTCCGACCTAAACCTTGATAAGGTGTTCAGGATAGTGGAGCGTTGCTCAATCGGGAATGTCGCTTTGTCGCCTACCTTGAGCTTGCGTAATGTGGAGGACACAGGAAGCGGTTGCACCTGTATTGGTATGGCCGTATCACCATCTCGAAGCTCCATTGGAGGTGCGCTCGGTACGCCAGTAAAAGGCGGATTTTGGGTGTTTGTTTCCATCTGTTCCAGATTTTCGATGTTAAAACTTATTTGCTTATAAGCAAGTTTTTGCTTATCTTTGTTGTAGTTGTTGATTATGTTTGTGATGCAAAGTTAGTGATAATTTTTGAATTGACCAATCAAATCTTATCATTTTTACGGTTGCAATCGCAAATAATCGCATTTTTAACATTTGGCTCCAGTCAGAGGTGCCGAGGAACTTGTTTAACTTAAAAAGATAGCGTCGTAAAGATGACAGAAGAAGAAAAGGTTGCCAACTGCGTTGACGCGGCTTCCATACGCGAGCAACTGCTTGAAGCACTCCACATGACAGCAGGGGAGCTTGCTACTGCACTGGGCATAAACTACCAACGCATTTACGACCTCGGAACAGGTCGCACTAAGAAATTCAATCCCGGCATGGTTCGCCTGATAACAAAGACTTTTCCACAGGTCAATCCACATTTCTTATATACCGGCAACGGTTCTGTATTGCTCCCAAATGGTGGCAATAATCAGAGTGCCGGTCTTGGCGCTCCAGAACTTGCTGAAATCTTGGCGATGTCTAAGAGGTTGCTTCAACTTATGGAAAGGCTTGATGCAAAAGACTCAGACCTGCGCGATCGAGAGAATAAACTTATTGCTCGTGAGGCAGAGGTCAGTCAGCGCGAAAGGGCCGTCAATGATAGAGAACTTGAAATCCGCAAACGCGAACTTGAAAGTTCCCCAGTATCATAGTCTAAACTCGCTTAGGTTTCGATATTTGCAGATGATGTGTAGAGAGGTACAGAATTGCGCAAGCACACGGCCTAATATATTATGGTGTAGGTTATCTTCCGACTGCCGAGGCTGGGGCTGCCGACACCTCCGCGTGTTCCCCGACACTTTACCGGTTACAGAACATGATAGAGGCAAACTATTCTCGAAAGTCTACGCAGAAGCAGAAAAGAGGGGTATTCTGGAGTGCCCTCATTTCGTCCCCACGTTGATTGATGACGTGGTGGAAAGCGAAACCGAACTGCTCTCAATAATGAGGCACAAAACACCCTAAATTGTCTAATTATTGTCGGACGCAATCGCAAAAACACTCCTATTACTTACAAATCAATTAGTTAGGCAAGTTTATGGAGATACT
>ERZ778510.123-NODE-123-length-76112-cov-98.394033_pt1 | contig 76112 bp, 60 predicted proteins | sample MGYA00510348_ERZ778510 | MGnify/ENA primary metagenome ERZ778510 (study PRJEB29527, sample SAMN07138969) | mouse gut metagenome | material: feces | host: mouse | place: China:Nanjing | collected 2016-01-25 ... | reverse complement strand
ATGTTGCTGTTTACGCCTGCAATGAACTAAAATATACCAAAATCGGATGGCGTGATATTGGTAAGGGAGTTACTGTTCACTCGTTCATCAAAGTAGTAAAAAATGTGCGCCAAAATGCGTGTCCTTTCGCATTTTGTGTGCAAAAATGTTGCTGTTTACGCCTGCAATGAACTAAAATATACCAAAATCGGATGGCGTGAACAGTAATATAGGGAATTTTTGTACTCATAAATAAAAAATCTTTGCTTGCCTTTTTCTATTTTCTATGCTATACTAACTAAAATTTTAGAGAAGATATAAAAATAGGAGATAATGATATGTTAAAGCACAATACTGGACTATTTATTTCGATGTTGCATCCGTATCAGATTTTTCAACATACAGCCATAAAATAAAACTGATAAAAAATCGGTGGGAAGCATGGCTGTAGGACGAAAAGTCTTATTTGGCTATGCGGACATCGATAAGGATTGTGACAGACATGTTGAGTATTGTGATAAACGTCATAATTCATCATAGAAAGAAAGCCGCATGGTATATACATTAATTGTATATAACATAGCGGCTTTTTTATACACGCAATCATCCATTAAAAGAGAGTTAACAAATCTCACGGGTGCATGGCAAATTTTTCTAACATTTTCTGAGGAGGGATCGGCAATGAAGGTGATTGAAGCAGAAGGGTTATCCAAGAACTTTCGGGTAAAGCACAAGGAAAAGGGGATGCATGGCAGCATCAGGGCCATTTTTCATCCGCAGACAGAGGAAATTCGGGCAGTGGACAGTGTGTCATTTGGTGTGGAGGAAGGAGAAATCCTCGCATTTATTGGACCAAACGGAGCTGGAAAGAGCACGACAATCAAAATGCTCACAGGTATTTTGTATCCTGATGGCGGCAGGATGGAAGTGCTTGGCATTGACCCTGTGCGAAAAAGAAGGCAGCTTGCCTATCAGGTTGGGACAGTATTTGGTCAAAAAGAGCAGCTCTGGACACATTTAACACCATATGATAATTTTCGTTTTTTCGCTGCAATCTATGACCTGACCAACAATGCAGCGGAGGCGCGTATTGCGGAACTTGCAGAGATTTTTGAATACGAAAAAAGCACAGAAAATAGAGTTATCTCAAATGAATTGCGTGGTATATGACATTAGAAATCATTATATTTGCTATTTTGTAAATAACAGATTTATGAGATATGATATAAAAACAAAGGAAAGAAAAGAAATACTCCGAAATGTAAGCCAATGTTTTGTTTCAGCTGACGGCGAACATGTTGCATATTTGGGAAATCGTGCAAAACAAATTAATTTATATGATATCACGCGCGAGAAAAAGATTTGTGTCTTAAAAGCAGGATGGAATAAAGTTTTTAGTAGTTCTTCTCCATATTCTTATGGATGGGATAAAAGTGGAACGTATTTCTATTATATAGAACATTTTGTTAAGCTTTTTGGTAGCAGCAATACTAGAATTAAAGTTTACAATAGAGATACAAGAAAGAGTCAGTATATTTATATAAAGCGAAATAAACCTGCGACAACAAGATATGAATTTATTAGAAATGCGTGAACTTTACAAAGATGCAGTGTTACTTTTCATGGGTCAGGAATGCGCATAAACTGCGCATTCCATGAGAACATGATTGAGAAGTGAGGGGCGATTTTTGCGAAGCAAAACTTCAAATATCGCCTCATATCGTTAGGAACTGTAGAAAAATAACTGACACATCTTGACTTGTCTATTTCTCCGATTACGCATGTCAAAAATCCTCGCCGTAGCCCGCTGCGACTACGTTTTTTGACATACCTTCTCGAAGAAATATCCTACGCAATTTGTATCACTTATTTTCCTACAATTCCTTACTATCAAAGTAAAGGACAACTTTCATAGTAAGGAGGCCATGCGACAGCAGATAGGGAGTGTATAAGATGAAAATTAGAATGAAAAAAATAGTTTTATGGTTGATAGCACTTTGTATTATAGTTGCTTTTTTAGGGAGGTTTATCAATCATTATTGTATGATGAAAAATCTTATGGGAAAAAATCTTTCTATTATATGGGCGCAGGGAGAAGCTTTAGACCCAAATAATAAGCATGTTATGACGACTATGCTGTATCGGCAGGAGTTGGGGAAAACAAAAGAATTGTTGGAGGACAGATATTCTTTTCGGGATTTTATCAGCAATAAAGATCATACAAAACTGCTTTCTCTCATTGGAAACAAAAAAGTTGCGGAGTATGATATAGCGACAAGAGAGCTAAAGGATGTTGTAAATATAGATCAGTTAGATGTATTTCTCAAAGAAAAAGGTTATCGCGAAGAGCATTATAATGATGCTTGGCTCCACTGCCCGAGATATTATGATCATGAAAATAAAATTACTGTATTGTATGGGAAATTTATAATAGGGTGTTCTAGTCAGGAGGGTTTGGAACTATTATATATCTTGAAAACAGCAGATAAGGGATACAGTTGGGCAGACAATGACAGTACTCTGTTAATACAACAGTATGACGGAAGGTTAGGTTACTGTGATTTGAAGACACATGAAAGGAAAGATTTGATGCAGAAGGTAAAAACGATTTCCCCTGTTGCAGAGAATAATACTTTTGTTTTAAGAAAATCAAAGGGCGGGGGGACATGGCTATTTGACCTTGAGCACAAAAGTTTTCAAAAAGTATGTGGAAATGGATTTGGAGACCCAGAGTATCAAATATCAGCGGATGGCCAGTATCTCCTGTGGAAGGATAATATACCAGTTATGATGCAAGAGTTTGACATTTTATATGTTGTGGATTTAAAAAGTGGGAAAAAAATTCAGTTGAAAACATGGGGGTTTGACACGCCAGTTTATGGGATGACATGGAATTGGACATAAAAAGTTCATCTTTTGACGCGCTTATAGCTTTTATTAATCGCCGATAAGAGAAATTGTGATTACAAAAATTTAATGGATTTTAATGGAAGCATAATAGCAGTGGCTGGGGATTTATGGTAGGATATGTTTTGGAATCTACATTTCATCTGAAGGAGGAACTTAGCCATGTTCAAATTTATTATTTGTTTTGCTGCGGGAATTGGTGCTGGGCTTGGCACAGGTTTTGCGGGAATGAGTGCGGCTGCGGTTATCAGTCCAATGTTGATTACATTTTTAGGGTTGCCAGCATATGAGGCAGTTGGGATTGCCTTGGCGAGTGATGTGCTTGCAAGTGCAGTGAGTGCATATACCTATGGAAAAAATAAAAATCTTGATATCCGAAATGGGATTGTCATGATGATTACAGTGTTACTATTTACTCTTTTTGGGAGTTGGATTGCAAGTATGGTGCCAAATACTACAATGGGAAGCTTTTCTGTGTTTATGACATTGCTTTTGGGGATTAAGTTTATAGTAAAGCCGATTATGACAACAAAGGAATCTATGGCAGCGGTCGATGCAAAGAAACGGGTTCTTCAGTCTATTGTTAGCGGAATAATTGTTGGTTTTATCTGCGGTTTTATTGGTGCAGGCGGCGGAATGATGATGTTGCTGATATTGACAAGTGTCCTAGGTTATGAATTGAAAACAGCAGTTGGGACAAGTGTCTTTATTATGACTTTTACAGCGCTCACAGGTTCTATCAGCCACTTTGCAATCGGTGGTATGCCAGATATTTTGTGTTTAATATTCTGTGTTGCATCTACATTATTGTGGGCACGTGTCGCTGCGAAATTTGCAAATAAGGCAAGCGCTGTCACACTGAATCGTGCAACGGGCGTAGTTCTTGCAGTTCTTGGCGCTGCAATTCTCATCGTAAATTTCACAACGAAATAGAAGCTTTTATGTTAGTATACAATTATGTGATGCGATTTCTTTGACAAATGGTGCATGTATTATGGAAAAACGACTGATTGATGTTGCGTTGAGACATGGATTGCCAGATTTTACGATAGATAAATGGAAGGCATTTATGATGCTAAAAAAGCATTTTGATGAGCTGTGTGCTTGTAATATTTATACATTGCTGCCAAACGTTTTGGAAAACTCTTCAGTAAATTTGATTTAAAATAGGAGGAAATAGTCATGAATATTGCTGTGTTATCAGATATTCATGGAAACAATATTGCGTTGGAAGCATGTATGGAATATCTAAAAAAACAGCCGATTGATGCCTACTGTTTTCTTGGGGATTATGTAGGAGAATTTCCTGGAATTAGGCAAGTGCTGGATTGCATATATACTTTGCAGGAGCAATTTCCATGTTATATTATCAAAGGAAATAAGGAAGATTATCAGTTGTGTGGACTGGGAGAGGGGCATTCTGAATGGAACGCTTATCCAAGCACTGTTGGAATGCTGCGTTATGCAAAACAGCATTTGACCCAGAAAGACATTACTTTCTTGTCAAATTTGTGTACTACAGATTCTATCAATATAGAGGACATAGAGAGTATTAGAATTTGTCATGGGTCACCAAGGGCAGTAAGAGAAGATATTTTTCCAGGTGGAAGTCACAATAAGGAAATCCTAGCAGAGGTGGGAGAACGCTATATTTTATGCGGACATACACACAGAGTAATGAATTTACAGGAGTATGATAAAGTGGTATGGAATCCTGGTTCCGTTGGTTTGCCAATTCTTAACGAGGGTGATATGAAAGCACAATTTATGATTTTGCACAGTGACAATAAAACGTGGGTGCCAGAATTTGTGGCGTTGGATTATGATATAGAATCTGTGATACAAAAAATGCATGAAAATGGATTATACGAGATAGCACCATACTGGACAAGAACGACAGAGTGCATTTTGCGTGGGAAAAAAATTTCTCATGGAAGAATGTTGGGCAGGGCAATGGAGTTGTGTGTACAGGAGACTGGCAAATGTGATTGGCCTGCTGTGCCAGAAAGATATTGGAAAAGGGTATATGAGGAAATAGAAGAAATTGAGTTATCTGATAGATTAGAATGAAAACAAAAAAATAAAAAGGTATTGACTCCACGGAGCGTTATACATTATCTTAGAAACAAGATATTTCTTTTTAGTTCCAAAGAATAGGGAAGGAATTGGAGGTAAAATTATGAGAAGGAATCAGAGAAAAAACAGGATAGCAATTATTGTAGCCGCTGCTTTTATGATGACGGGCTGTCAGTCGAATACTGGAAACAGTGAAGATACAGAGGCGTTGAAGGAGCAGATTGCGCACCTTGAGCAGCAAGTATCCGATTTGGAACAGCTACTGGCAGCAGGAACTCTTTTGGCCACAACTGAAGAAGACGTACAGAGTCAGACCAGCACTGTATCTGACAGTGATGTGCAGTCTGCGTTGGATAATAATGTTGACAATAATATGCAAAGTCAAGAAGATAACAGTATTGGAAACAGTACATCGTTTCCAACGGATACGAACAACAGACAGCAAGCCCAAAATGATACCAATGTTGGATATAACCATGTGCCAGAGCATGATGAAAGCACTTATCACAATTCGGAGCATTCCTCTGTCAGTGGTGGCACATCAGGGCAACAGAGTGTTTTGGCAGATATGGGAACAACCTATACTATAGAGGATTTGCGTAGTATGGTAGAGTCGTTTGTGACAAAGGCAAACGCAGTGGTACCAAGCGGGATAGCATCTCAGGACATGGAGCAGTTTTTTGCTTTTAAACAGGAGGAAAAGCAGATTGACGATTTACTTGACCAACATGAAGATGAATTGGAATATCTCTATAAAAAGCAGTCTTTGACAAAAGATGAGTACAAGAGATTGGAGCGCGAATTGGATCTTTTAGATGATAAATTGGATGCTGCGAAGGACCAGTTGGAATTTGTGTTTGGTATTGATGATTAGGAGGAGAAAAGGATGAAACCAGTGATATTGTGTTATGAAAAATGTACCACTTGTAAAAAGGTGCTAAAGTGGGTTGAGGAAGCCGGATATGAAGCAGAAGTTCGTCCAATCAAAGAGGAAAATCCAACGGTAGAAGAGTTAAAACAGTGGCATGAAAAGAGTGGATTGCCATTAAAGCGTTTTTTCAATACAAGTGGAAATTTGTACAAAGAACAAAAACTCAAAGAGAAGCTGCCTACGATGAGCGAGGAAGCGCAATACCAGCTCCTATCCACAGATGGAATGTTGGTAAAGCGTCCTCTGCTCATTACGGATAAGGGCGTCTGCCCAGGCTTTTCTCAAAATGAGTGGGAGCGACTATTTCAATAAAAATTAGAGTTGTCTCTCAAATACTGGAATTCGATATTATTTTTATATCGGATTCTTTTGTTTTGGAGCTATAGGAAATAAGTGATACAGATTGCGCAGGATATTTTTTTCAAGGGTATATGTCAAAAAAACGGTGTACTAGTGGGATATGGCAGGGTTTTTTGAAAATTGTTTTAGCAATTTATAATCGGAGAAATAGACAAGTTAAAATGTATCAGTTAGTTTTTAATATACAATGTTCTTTTAACCAGTTTGCAACGCCGTCGTTTTCGTTACTGCCAATAATTCTGGTTGCGACTGCCTTTAATTCATCTACTGCGTTTTTTACTGCATAACACTCATCAGATATTTCAAACATTGGAATATCGTTGATTGCGTCACCAAAAGAGATTACCTTGTTACAGTTCCAAATTTTCTTTAATTTTTGGATTGCGTTTGCCTTTGTTGCCCCAGCTGGCATAATCTCACAGAGATATTCTGGTCGATATAACTCCTGCTGAATTGTACAGCGATATCGTATGTCCTTGGATAGAATGTTATAAATCGGCTGCAATTCGCTTTTCTCCCCAATACAAGTAAAATAAAAAATTTTTCCTTGATATAGTTCTTCGCTATCTGTAACAGGACGAAGTCGTCTGTCACCTTTTCGCAGACTAAGATATCGTCTGATGCCTTCATTCTCCTGACCAGAAATCCAGGATACTTTTTCTACACCGTCAATAAAAGAATAAACCAGCGGATAGATGCCGTTTGTGCGGATAGTTTTTTCCGCATAGTTCATTTCCTCCTGGCTAAAATCTTCTTGGGATAGAATTTCTGCTGACTTTGGATGAAAAATAAATGCCCCATTGTATGCTATGACTGGTATGTTGGTTGATAAGCCTTCTGTCACAACAGACGCGGACACCAAAGATCTTGCAGTCGCATAGGTAAACAACATTCCTTTTTCTACAAGATCATTGATGATTTTGATACTTTTGGGATTTATGCGGTCATTTTTATTTAGCAAAGTTCCGTCTAAATCTGTCACATACAATGTTTTTTCCATAATTTAATTTGACCTTTCTGTTGTAGCGTTCTAAGAGAGTAGTAACTTTTTGGTTGCTATTGTTCTTTTTATGCGCAGACCTGTGTAGAGCAAATATGCCGCTAAGGCGACACACGGGTTGCACGGTGAGTAGGGAAGATGGGACTTTCCTACCTTTGCTGCTCTGAATAAGAACATTAAGGAATTGTAGGAAAATAAGTGATGCAGACTGCGTAGGATATTTCTTCGAGGAGGTATGTCAAAAAACGTAGGCGTAGCGGGCTACGGCGAGGCTTTTTGGCATGCATAATCGGAGAAATAGCCAAGTCAAGATGCGTCAGTTATTTTCTACAGTTCCTTATTAAAAAAATTATAACATATGCGCAACTGAATCACAATGAAATTATCCCACACCCTGTTTTCCGCGGGCTCCCTGATAGTAATTGACTTTGATAAATGTTATTCCCTTTTCCAACAGTATAAAGCACCATATCTTTTTACAATAGAAGGAGGCGCATCTTGAATTTTGAACTGTCTATTGTGCAATGAAAAGGGATTCTAATTGTGCACAGAAGGCGAGTGAGGTTCATTTTAAATTGTTTATTGTGCAATCGAAGGGAAAAGTTTTTAAATTTATGAACATAAAAGCGGGACCATTCAATCAGCCAGTTTTTTGGGGGAAGATGTGCGCTGTTCTATCACATAAAAAGTGTGTGTATAGAAAGGCATTTTTAACATTGCAGTATTCCAGAGTGTTAGAAATTCTTTCTGCCTGATTTTTCTGTTATATGCTTTTTCGTTGCAGTTGATGTTTCCCGATGCTGATTCTGCCAAAAACAGATTGTCCTCATCATATCCAACAACTGGTATATAATGCAGCCAGCGCTTATCCTTTCTGACTTTTATAAAAACAATGACAGGGGTTCCCTTGCTGACTTCATTTTTTAGTGCATTCAGATTTCCAGCGCAATATTTGACACGAAAACCATAGCTTTCCAGCACTTTTTTGATTCCTTTTGGAGGCACACACCCGTCAGATGCCTTAAAGGGCATTTTTTGATAAACTGCTGTTCCAGTGGCAGAGATACCAAAATGACGCAAAAGATATGCGGCGGCATACCCAGAACATTCATTTCCGTTTTGCAAATCAATATGATTCTCCTTGCAAATCACATATTGTGAAATTCTGCAAGATGTCGAAATTTTTAGTACGTAACTGCCCATTACAATCACATCAATGATTGTTGTGATAAACAATGCGTTAACACAAATGATTATCAATAGCCAGACATATTCCATTTGATTTTACCTCCAAATTTGTTGAATGAATTTTTTAAACTCATTTTTTAATATAAGTTCAGTTGTTTCGCCTGTGTCTAAACCAATTTCAAGAACAGTTTTGATGCGAATCTTCCATTTTTATCAATCTAGTACTCCATCCGGCCAGAAATTAGATTCGTGAACCGCCTGTTTTGCACCGATGCGTTGTTAAAATTTCTAGACGATGCCACCGCATCGTCTAGAAATTTTGCCTAGCACTGACACGAACCATGCAGTGCACAACTCTAATTTCTGTCTGGATGGAGCACTAGTACAGCGTGGCGTAAATAACAATGAAAAACACATATTGTATTTATTGCTATTTAGGTAAGAAACTGTAAAAAAATAACTGACACATCTTGACTTGGCTATTTCTCCGATTGTGCATACCAAAAAGCCTCGCTGTAGCTCGCTGCGCCTGCGCTTTTTGACATACACCCTCGAAGAAATATCCTGCGCAATCTGTATCACTTATTTTCCTACAATTCCTAATGCTGTACTACAGGGTATGTAACTGATTTTTGAGTGGTGCTATCGGAGAAAAAGACAAGCAATATTAAAAGTTATTTTTAAATAGTTCCTAATGGGGGAAAATTTATAAAATATATATAATTAAATTTGTGTATATAACAGAAAATCCTTCACAAAAGCAGGTGTAAGAGAGCAGAGCTATACAATTAGAAAATAATTGTACCATATTTTATCCTGAAGTTGTAGAGAAAATGAAAAGATATTAGTAATGAGTGTGTTAGTGCAACATACAAAGACTGATATTTTGGGTGCTCGTAATTGCCGGGAATATACATACCAACACAGGTGCTGACTAGCACCAATGAAAAGAATCATGTTTTTGTAAAATGTGCATTGCTGTTTTATAAAAGGAAAAGAATTATTATAAAAATATGAAAAAAATAAAAAAAGTACTTGTATTTTTATCAATCTTGGTATATACTAAATAACGTGCTAAACAAAGAGTACAAATAAAATAGATATAGCGCTATCGCCAAACGGTAAGGCAACGGACTCTGACTCCGTCAGTTCAAGGTTCGAATCCTTGTAGCGCTGCTTTAAAACCTCAACAGGAACAGTGCTGAGGTTTTTTGTATGTTTAGAAAAGCTAGTGTTTATATGAGGTTACGGGGAAATGGATACACTGTAATTTCATATAAGGAATTGTAGGAAAATAAGTGATACAAATTGCGTAGGATATTTCTTCGAGAAGGTATGTCAAAAAACGTAGTCGTAGCGGGCTACGGCGAGGATTTTTGACATGCGTAATCGGAGAAATAGACAAGTCAAGATGTGTCAGTTATTTTTCTACAGTTCCTAAGTCTATTGAATGAAAAGTTGCTACAATCAAGATCTTTCTACTGTATACTGGCAGTGGAGAATGAGGTAATAAAGAAATAGGAATTTTTATGAAAAGTTCATACAAGGAAGAGGACGTTATATTACTTTTAAAGGATATTACAGGCTTGGTGAAGCCGCAGCCTACTGAAGTGCGTGAGCGGTTAATTCAGGCGGGAAAACATTACAGTGAGATGCTTCCAATTGAATACGTTCCGACGCAGAAATATATGGAGGTCTACACAAAAGCACTGGAAACATATGCAAAGCTCACTGCTTTGGCAGTGGGATGCCTGTCAGATAAGATTGTGCAGACCAGAGGGAAAAATGTAGTACTTGTATCTCTTGCGAGGGCAGGGATTCCAATTGGCATTTTGGTGAAGCGTTATCTGCGTTTTAAATATCAGATAGAAGTTCCACACTATGCAATTTCGATTATAAAGGGACGCGGGATTGATAACAACGCTATGAAATACCTTCTTGAGCGATTCCAGCCACAACAGCTTCTTTTTTTGGATGGCTGGATTGGAAAAGGTGCAATATTAAAGGAATTGTGTCAGGATATTCAGGCTTATAAGGGGGTATCTGCGGAGATTGCAGTTTTGGCAGACCCTGCAAATATGACAGAGCTGTGCGGTACCCATGAGGATATTTTAATTCCAAGTTCGTGTTTAAACTGTACAATATCAGGGTTGGTGAGCAGGACTTTTCTGCGGGATGATATTATAGGTCCTCATGATTTTCATGGTGCAGTCTATTATGGGGAATTGGCGGATTCAGATTTATCCTATGAATTTATTGAAGCGATAGAACAGCATTTTACAATAGACAATACATCTATCTACCAGATGCCGGAATTGTCCAGCGCCAGGACGAAAAGTGGTTATGGTATTGATGAGGTGCGTGCACTTGCAGTGGTGTTTGATGTGGACGACATCAACCTTATCAAGCCAGGAATCGGGGAGACGACGCGTGTGCTGTTAAGGCGTGTTCCGTGGAAGGTTTTGATTGATAAAAAATATAGACAGCATCCAGAGCTAAGTCACATTGTAAGACTTGCTGAGGAGAAGCAGGTTCCAATAGAATATTATCCGTTAGAACATTATAAATGCTGTGGTATTATCAAAAAATTGGCGGAGACATAGTGTTGTTTTACGGTTGCATCGCACGGAGAAGACAGTTTCCTATATTGAACTGCCTTAAGTTATTTATCAGGTTGTACTTTTTTGACACCGAAGTATTCTGCTGTAAGCAGAGTGCGGAGTGCCCAGTTGGAGTGCGTTTTGTATTCGTTCATGCGCTCTTTGCTGACGCTGCCAGCGACTAAGGAGTGAGAGGATTTATCCCAATTTAGAATTGCTGCCGCATCTTGATAATCATGTTCTGATACTTTGTAAGCTTCATTCACAATTGAGATTTGGGTGGGATAGATAACTGTCTTCCCAATAAAACCACAGAGTTTGTCGTCAGCGATTTCATGATACAATCCCCGCTCCCAGTTGCTGCTGTGATAGTATTCCCAAACCGGTCCAGAAACCACGTAATCCCGACCATATACAGTAATAATATCGGAGAAAATATCGGCGATTGGGCGAATTTGGTGTATGGATTCATCATCATGTCTGCGGTATCCAAATGCGTGACAGAGATCATTGCCGCCGACTCTAATATTCAATACTTTATCTTCAATCTGATCAAGTTTTTCTTTTAATGTATATAAAATTTCTGTTCTATATCGCAGATCTATTATGCTAGGACTCTCAAAAATAGGCATAGTGTATAGTGGTTGGCTGGCGAGTTCATTTGCCCGAAGAATCTCTTGTATGTATGTGTCTGCATTTTCAAGTGAAAATTTGGGGAGGATAAAGCCCGTTACAAGTCGGATGCTTTCTCCAAAAGCTTTGTAAAGTCTACCAATCTGGCGGGCATTTCTCACACGCACAAAGATTTTGGGCAGATAAAATGTTTCCTGCTCTGTCCGTTTTGCCAGTTGACAGAGCGAATTAGTGAGAATATGTTCTGCCTCAGCAACACAGTCGTCCCGTATCGTATCTTCCAGACAAAGAGCAAGTGAATATTTCGTGCCAAATCTTTGCCGTGTAATAGAATCAACGATTGTCTTTCTATTAGCAGGACAGTATAAGAGTGCACCGACGCTGTAATAAAGCAAGGAATTGTTCATAATTAAAATCTCCTAAACAAAAGCAATAGAACACGATAGTCATTTACTGACAAAGGAAAGTAGAACTTTCGTAATATTGCAAAATATCAATCTACTATAGCACATATTCGGAAAAAATGTAAGAGTTTCCGTTAATAAAATTAAACGCAATGTTTTATACAAAAGTCACTTAAAAATAATCTAAAAAGTAACATAAATTCTATAAAGGGTGCGAATTATAGTTTGTTTGTGTTGACTTTGCGGTGTGATATTAGTAAAATATGTATAGAAACAAGTCATTAAAAAAGGACACCGTTGGGAAAATTGAATTAAAGTGCAAAGAGATTTCTTAAAAGTCTATACACAAAAACAATTGAATTGCAAACAATAGTTTAGAAAATAGTGCAGGGGATAAAAGAATGGAAAACGCACAAGAAAATAATCAACATAGCCAGAATGTTAAAGTGGTAATTCCACCAAGACCAGATAGGAAAAAGGCATCATTACAGCCGGAGACAGAGAGCACGCAACCTGTACGAGTTACAATACCACCGCGGCGAGATAGGAAAACGATATTGCCGCAGTCAGCACAGGCACCTCAGAACAGTCAAGATGTACCTGCTTCGTTCCAAAACGCAGCAGGTGCGACAGCGCCACGACATATGGAGAGGATGAACACAAACATAGGTAGCACTGTCAGGACAGAAATGAGCTTTGAACAGATCGCACAGCTTGCGTCTTCCGTTGTGATGATTATGGTACATGACAGTGCCGGAGAACCTTTTGCCTCTGGTTCTGGTATTATGATTGGAAGCAAAGGGTATATTTTAACAAATAATCACGTTTTGAGTGACGGCAGTTTTTTCTCTGTTCGGATAGAAAATGATGACAACTGTTATAGAACTAGCCAAGTTATTAAGTACAATGATGTGCTTGATCTCGCGGTGATTCGGATTGATAGACCGCTTGTTCCACTTCCTATTTATAAGGGGCCACAGAAACTTGTCAGAGGGCAAAAAGTGGTGGCGATAGGAAGTCCAATGGGATTTTTTAACTCTGTGTCAGACGGTATTATCTCTGGATTTCGCGAGATGGATGATGTGGAGCTGATACAGTTTACAGCACCTGTATCATCAGGGAGTTCTGGCGGAGCGATTCTCAATATGTATGGGGAAGTGATTGGTATTAGCACTACTGTAATTCGATACGCACAGAATATTAATATGGCAGTAGGGTATGAATTTATCAATCTGTTTATTCAAGGATTTACTGGTTCCTAATGGGTTGCGACGAGGCTTTTCTCCAATTACAGATGCGATTTGTAATTGGAGAAATAGACAAGTCAACATGTGTCAGTTATTTTCTCACAGTTGTTATGAAAGTAAAGGCCACTTTTATGGCAAGATGGCTATACGGCTGCAATGATGCAGGATTAAGACTTATAAGAATGGATGAAACATTAAATTTAGATTAAAAATGAATTAATATTTGAAAGTATGTTCTGTTTTTGTTGAATAAATAACGATATTATGATATACTTTTAACATTATAAGAAGCAAGAACAGCCCTTTTATTTAGAAGCAAAGGGCGCTTCTGATAAGCTGTATTATGAGAAGTGTGGTTATTGGATATTGATTGAGGGAAAAATATGTTTGCGCATATTAAGATAAACAATCTGAATGATTTTTTTATGGAACGTGACAGCAGACCCAACAGAGGCGTGTATTTTTACAGAATTAGTGGATATACAGAGGCAATTGGGCAGTTTATACAGCAGTATTATGAGGCGGCAAGACTTTCAGGTGTGGTTATTGAGGGCAGAATCTCCAATCCAGATGAGAAGAATCTTGCATATTATGAGGAAATTATGGGCTTGGGATTTCGGCTGAGTCCAGATTTTATTGTACAGAGTCTGAAAAAATGGCTTCCGCGCATGAATGATTATCAGCGTGGAAATGTGGCGCGTTCTCTTTTTGATACGCTTGATTCTCTGCGAAAATCCGGCAAAAATGACAATATGCTGAAAAATGCATACATAAAGTTCATGTGCTGGTTATACTATAGATTTGAGCGCATTGTCAATTCGCTCGGTGAAAACAAGATTCCAAAAATCTTGTATGAAGGGGAAATTAGCAGTTACGAGCTGATGCTTGTCAATGTTCTCTCCAATGCAGGGTGTGATGTCGTGTTGTTGCAGTATCACGGAGATGCAAAATATCAAGGTATTGATGCAGAGTATTGTGTCTCATACAGCCTTGAGTTACCGGGAATGAAGGAATTTCCGCGGGATTTTAATCTCAAATGGGTTCGGACCCAGATACAGAATGCGCTTAATAATGAGCGGATTTACGGTGTGCGCCCGCAAGTGCTTAACTGTACTAATGCATGGATAACAGGAAGTGGGTTGGAAGATTTCAAAAAAGCGCCTGCGGAGCGGGGAACAGACTCAAAATTTTTTTATAATTGCTATTACAGAATCAGTGGCGTGGAGGACAAGCAGACATATGCAAATGAGCTGTATCAATTTCAGTTGACACTTGAGAATTATAAACGACATGTTGTGATTGTTGACGGAAGTATCCCAAAACCTGACACAGAAGAAATTGCAGCAGTGAGACGCAGAACTTATACAAGACAGGACGAGATGTTAATGGATCTGTCTGCCAATATACAATACACATCTAATATAGAGTTACAGCGGGTGATGGTGAAAGCATTTTTGGATGGAATGCTTGAGGAGGCGAAGGCGCCAGATTCCAACCTTTCTCGACTGACCAACAAGGCGGTTTATCTGCTCTGCTGGATTCGGCGGTATCAGAAGTTACTCTTTTCAAACTGGAAGATGCCAGAAGTGAGTTGTTTTATTCATATGGGACCTTGCCGAGACGAGAGCGAGGCCATGTTTTTGCGCTTCCTGGCGCGGATTCCTGTGGATGTGCTGGTGTTGGTTCCTGATTTGAGTGCGAAGTGCTGTCTTGAGGATACACTTTTATATGAGATACATTTTGCGGAGTCTTTGTCCATAAATCGTTACCCGAGGCAGAGTGCGGATTTGCAGGTCGGTACTGTCGCATACCATGCAGAGCGCGAGCTTGACGAACTAATGTATCAGGATACGGGAATATATCGCAATCATCAATATACCAAAGCGAATTCCATTACATTGCAGACTATGTATGAGGAAATACAGATTCTGTGGAAAGAAGAATTGCGATATCGCCCCAATTTTAGCACAGAGAATGGTGTAGTTACGCTGCCTGTGATTTTTGCCAAAGTATCTGGTGTGAAGGACGGTCTGGTTCAAAAATATTGGAGTGCTGTTAAGGCGCTGATGACGGAGGATACTTTTGTGGTAAAAAATGTGCCATATATTGATTCTACGGCACCAAACCCAATGAAAATGTATGCGACAGAGTTTTACAGAAATGGGCGACTACAAAAAAAGAAGATTAAAGAGCATCCAAATTATCCATATAGTTTTTTACGAGAAGAAATACAGGAGCATATTCTTGACAAGCTACAGCTTTTGATTGAGAGCAAAGTGATAAAGGGAACTTTTGAAAATGGCACAGAGTATGCGATTGTTGCGACAGTCCTTAATATGCCAAAGGAGATTGTGCGATTGATACAAAAGTTCGATTTTACAAAAAAGAATCCCAAGTTGATTTATTTTAATACTGGGGAGAAAATAATTTCTTTGGAGGATTCTATTCTGGCAGCATTTTTAAATTTGGCAGGATTTGATGTGGTATTTTTTGTGCCGACAGGATATCAAAATATAGAGAAATATTTTAATAGAAAATTGATGGAAGAGCATCAAATTGGCGAGTATGTATATGATTTGCAAGTTCCCAATATGGCGCTGGTTTCCTCAAGTACACGGCTTTCGTGGCGCGATAGACTCTTTCGACGAGGAGGGTGAGAACCGCGCGATAGTTTTATATGACGGATTTAAGTCAATGTTTTGTAGGAGGGATATTGGCGGAACGGAGGATTAAGAATGGGGTTAGATTTTAGCAAGACAAAGGCGCAGTCATCAGTGATGGCCAATACTGCGGACACCAAAAATGAGATTGAAGTGGTGGAGACGTATGATATTGTGGAGGACAGGCAGCAGATGGATCAGACGCTTGTCGGTTCGCAGGAAGTTGATGACATTGTAAGTACAATTGAGATTAATAATCTTGAGACAATTGTGTCTTTTGGCGCGGAAGTTGCAGAGGAGATATCCAAGGCATCGGATGTTGTGTTAAACAATGTGAATATGTCCCAGCTCGATGATTCGAGCGAGATGCTTAACGCGCTTGCGCGAGTGATGGAAAAGTTTGATATTGACGAATTGCAGGAAAATCCTTCTCTGTTTAACAAGCTTTTTGGCAATATGAGAAAACAGCTTGATAAAATACTGGATAAATATCATACAATGGGTGATGAGGTTGACAAAATTTATGTGGAACTCAGAAAGTATGAGTCCGAGATAAAACAGTCCAACCGCAATTTGAATACAATGTTTGAGGCGAACGTAAACTATTATCATGAGCTTGTAAAATATATTCTTGCGGGGGAACAAGGATGCAAGGAGATCGAGGCATACATTGCACAGCGAGAGTCTGATATGCAGACGACAGGCGATACTTCGATTCAATTTGAGATTACAAGTCTAAATCAAGCGCTGATGATGTTGGAACAGAGGACACAGGATTTGAGAACGGCGGAGAGCGTGGCAATGCAGTCGATTCCAATGATTAAGGCGATGGAATTTAGTAATATGAACCTTGTCAGGAAGATTAATTCCGCATTTATTATTACGCTGCCCGTATTTAAACAGGCGCTCGCGCAAGCAATTATGCTAAAACGCCAGAAAATACAGGCAGATGCGATGAGTGCGCTCGATGCGAAGACCAATGAGATGTTAATCCGCAATGCACAAAATACAGTGGAGCAGACAAAGATGACAACAGCGATGGCAGCGGGCAGCTCAATTAAGATTGAAACACTGGAGACAACTTGGAAAACAATCGTGGATGGTATTAACGAGACAAGACAGATTCAAAATGATGCGCGGCAAAAACGCATTGAGGATCAGGCAAGGCTGGAAACTATCAAGCGAGAGTTTAACGAGATGTACCATGTTCCCAATAAAAAGTACTGATAAATTTTTCATATGAAGGAGGAAAAAACATATGCCAATCAATTTATCAAAAGGACAGAAAGTTGATCTTACAAAAGGAAATCCGGGTCTTAAGAAAATTATGGTAGGACTTGGATGGGACGTTAACGCATTTGATTCTGGTGCGGACTTTGACTTGGATGCAGCGGCTTTTATGGTGGGCGCAAACGGTAAATGCCCAACGGAGAATGAGTTTGTATTTTATGGTAATTTGACACATCCAAGTGAGGCTGTGAAACACATGGGTGATAACCTGACAGGAGAAGGCGAGGGGGATGATGAGCAGATCGAAATTGACCTTAATAAAATTCCCTCTAATGTGGAGAAGGTGGCTTTTACAGTTACTATCTATGATGCAGATGTCAGAAGACAGAATTTCGGACAGGTTTCCAATGCGTTTATTCGCATTGTCGATGAGGTGACCAATACGGAATTAATCCGATATGATTTGGGAGAAGATTTCTCAATTGAGACAGCAGTTGTGGTTGGAGAGCTTTACAGACATAATGGGGAGTGGAAATTCAATGCAATTGGAAGCGGCTTCCAAGGCGGACTTGCAGCACTTTGCGGACACTATGGAATTGAAGTTGCTTAGGAATAGTCACAAAATAATTTGTGCAGATGACGCAAGATAAATTTCCATAGGCTGGGCGGAAGAAGGAGCCGTAGCGGGCTACGGCGACTGATGACAACGACGACTATGGAAATTTAGGCAAGTCAGATGCGCAAGTTATTTTAAGACTGTTCCTTAGAAAAAGTTGGTTTGAAAAAAAGGAGGGCATAAAAATGCCAGTTTGTTTAACAAAAGGTCAGAAGGTTAGTCTTACCAAAGATAATCCAGGATTGAAAAAGGTGGTTGTGGGGCTTGGATGGGACATTAACGCGTTTGACACCGGCGGAGATTTTGACTTGGATGCAGCAGCATTTCTGCTGGGAGATTCCGGTAAAGTTTCCAGTTCGGGTGATTTTGTATTCTATGGAAATCTGTCTCATTCATCGGGTAGTGTTGTACATCAAGGAGACAATCTTACAGGTGTTGGTGACGGAGATGATGAGCAGATTAAGATTGATTTGTCCAAGGTTCCAGACAATGTTACAAAGATTGCGTTTACTGTAACCATCTACGAGGCAGAGACAAGAAGACAGAATTTCGGTCAGGTCAACAATGCGTTTATCCGTATTTACAATGAAGAGAACGGCGAGGAGATGCTTCGCTACGATTTGGGTGAGGATTTCTCGATTGAGACAGCGGCGGTGTTTGGAGAGCTTTACAGGAATGGCAGTGAGTGGAAGTTTAATGCGATTGGAAGTGGTTTTCAGGGCGGACTTGCAGCGCTGTGCGCAAATTTTGGAGTGGATGTAGAATAGTTTGGTGGGGGAAGAGTGCTTCCCCCGCGAAAAAATTTTTTTGTATCGTTTTGGTGATAGAAGGGAGAATGGAGATGTCAATTAGTTTACAAAAGGGACAGAAGGTAAGTTTATCCAAGGATAATTCAGGTCTTTCCAAGGTAGTTGTTGGATTGGGATGGGATGAAGCGCCACAGACGAAGAAAGGATTTTTTGCGCCAAAGCCACAACCAATTGACTGCGATGCATCTGCGTTTCTGCTGCGAAATGGCAAACTTTGCGCAAATGAGGATATTATATATTTTGGAAACCTCAAGCACCCAACGGGCACAGTACAGCATATGGGAGATAACCTTACAGGAGCGGGGGATGGAGATGACGAGCAAATTATTGTGGACCTTGCGTCTATTCCACAGATATATGATAAGATTGTCGTTGTTGTGAACATTTATCAGGCAGTTCAGAGAAAACAGCATTTTGGAATGATTAAGAATGCGTTTATTCGCATTGTGGATGCGCGAAACAATACAGAGTTGTGTAAATATAATTTGTCAGATGACTATTCTAACATGACAGCGATGATTTTTGGTGAGATTTACAGACATAATGGAGAGTGGAAGTTTAATGCTATGGGGCAGGGAACAACCGATCCAGGTCTTGGAGAGCTTGCCAACAGATTTATCTAATTATAATATGAGGAGAAAATGAAAAATGAAATTTAATGGACTTAGTGACAAAGAGGTCGAGCAGTCGCGTGGGCAGTACGGATCTAATGAGATTCCAGATTCGGAGCCTACTACCTTCTGGGAGGAATTTAAGGAGACTTTTGGGGACCCGATGATTAAAATTCTTCTGGCGATTGCAGCGCTGATGATTGTCATGTTTTTCTTTGGTTATGCAGAAATTTATGAGCCACTGGGAACGATTGTTGCGGTGTTGGTGGTGGCGTTTGTTTCGGCAAAGACGGGTGTGGCAAGTGATACAAAGTATCGCGAGTTGAAGGACAGCACTGAAAAAGACAAATGTAAGGTCTACAGAAATGGGGTTGTTACGGTCATTGAAGTGGATGATGTCGTTGTTGGGGACAAGGTTTTACTGCAATCGGGTGATAAAGTGCCGGCGGATGGTATTCTGATTGATGGGGCACTTAAAGTAGATAATTCTGCCTTAAATGGAGAGGCGGAGGAGTGCAAAAAAACGGCAGCCGATCCGAGTGTACAGCTTACAGACGATATTACAGGGGATACTTTTGTGGACAAGCATTCACTGTTTCGCGGGGCTGTGATTTTTGACGGGGAAGGCGTCCTTGATGTCAGAAAAGTTGGCTTAAAGACCATGATGGGTAAGATGGCGGAAGAAATGCAGGAAGATGAACCCGATTCGCCATTAAAAGTAAAGCTTGCCAAGCTTGCCAAGCAGATTTCGACCTTTGGTTACATTGGTGCTGTTGTGATTGCACTTTTTTATCTCGCACATGCAATTCTAGTGTTTGATGGGGGTGCTTCTGGATATTTTGCACAGCCGATTCCAGATATTATTAAGAATGTGATTGATGCGGTATCGCTTGCGGTCGTGATTGTTGTCTGCGCAGTGCCAGAGGGACTTCCGCTAATGATTTCGCTTGTTCTAATGCAGAATACAAGCAAGATGCTTGACCACAATGTTCTAGTCAGAAAGGCTGAAGGTATTGAGACAGCAGGTTCATTAAATATTCTCTTTAGTGATAAGACAGGTACAATTACAAAAGGTTCGCTGGAAGTAGTTGATTTCTTCTGCGCAGATGGAAATTCAATTGACATTCCACAGCTGAGTAAGCACAGTAAGGTAAAAGGGCTGATTGACCTTGCAATCGGTAAAAATACACAATCTATGTTTGATGTGTCGCACAAGGTTATTGGCGGCAACGCTACGGATCAGGCGTTGATGAAGTTTATTGGAGAGGACACATTTAATACATTGCTCTCCAATACTGAGTATGTTGTTTCCGCACAGCAAGGATTTAACTCGACGAATAAATTTAGCCAGGCGCGGATTGACAGTGTGGGAAAGACCTTTTATAAAGGTGCTCCCGAACGGCTTCTTGCGGCAGCGACAAAATATCTGGATGCAGACGGCAATATCTGCACTATGGATAAAGCAGTTCTTGACAGAAAGATTGATGAGTTGGCAGCGAAGGCAATGCGAGTGCTTGCGTTTGGCTATTCCGAGAGTCCGCTTGTGGAGAGCAAAATTAATGATGATATTGTCATTATCGGTTTGGTTGGTATCCGGGATGATGTAAGACCTGAGGCGAGGGATGCTATTAAGGAAGTGCAAAATGCCGGTATTCAGGTTGTTATGATAACTGGAGACAGGCTTGAGACTGCCGTAGCGATTGCAAAGGATGCAGGCTTGTTAAAGAACAATGATGAGATGGCGCTTTCTTCCGCACAGTTAAATGAAATGTCAGATGAACAAGTAAAGAAAATTATACCGAAAATTCGCGTGATTGCACGGGCGCTGCCAACAGATAAGTCGCGTATGGTAAGGCTTTGTCAGGAGATGAATCTTGTTGTTGGTATGACTGGTGACGGTGTAAATGATTCGCCTGCATTGAAGCGCGCAGATGTCGGATTTGCTATGGGTAGTGGAACAGAGGCTGCCAAGGAAGCTGGTAAGATCGTAATCTTAGATGATAACTTTAAGTCTATTAAAGACGCTATTTTGTATGGACGTACCATCTATCATAATATTTTGAAATTCTGTAAGTTTCAGTTGGTAATCAATGTGACTGCGGTTGTGGTAAGTGCCATTGCGCCGTTCTTTGGAATAGATGAGCCGCTAAAGGTAACGCATTTACTGTTTGTAAATCTTGTTATGGATAGTCTTGGCGCGATTATGCTTGGCAATGAACCAGCGCTGGAAAAGTATATGCGTGAGAAGCCAAGACGCAGAGATGAAAGTATTGTGAGCAAACCAATGATGGCGCAGATTTTGACAATGGGTCTGTGGCTTACCCTAGTCAGCTTTGTATATCTTAAAGCACCGTTCTTTGTCGATTTGTTTGATACAGAAGAACAACATTTGACAGGCTATTTTGTACTGTTTATTGTGAGCGCATTGTTCAACGGTTTCAATGTTAGAGATGATGGATTTGGCATCTTTAAGGGGCTTGACCAAAATACTGGATTTATTAAAGTCTTTTTGATAATCGTCCTTGTACAGGCGTTGATTGTCAATGCAGCGCTGATACCATTCACGGTGTTTACTTGGATTGGGAATATGTTTAGCTGTGAACCATTTGGCATTAAAGGCTGGATTACTATTATTGTGTTAGCAGTGACAATGATTCCGGTGGATATGGTTAGAAAACTTGTTGTAAACAGAAAGTAGGAGGAATTTTATTTTTGTTAACAAACTCTAAGAGCGTGTTAGGAAAATATTTTTCATTAGATGTGCGTCACATAGGGATATTGTGATATTAGTATTGATAAAGCAAAGTGAAATGGTTCACTTTGCTTTATTTATGCACAACCCCGTGCAGAGGAAATATGACGCTAAGGCGGCGCATGGGGCGCGCGGCGAGTAGGGGAAGATGAGACTTCCCTACTCGATTGAATGGGGGTAAAAATGATTGTATTTCATACAGACTTGGATAATACATTAATTTATTCGTATAAATATGATATTGGGAATCAGAAACGTTGTGTTGAGATTTACCGTGAAAAGGAAATTTCGTTTATTACACAGGAAACTTATCGCCTTTTGCAAATGCTTTCTAAACAAGAAAAATATAATCGCCAAGTTTTGATTGTGCCAACAACTACCAGAACAATAGAGCAGTATCAGCGGATTCAACTAAGAGTAGGAGCATTTTCATATGCTCTTGTCTGCAATGGCGGGGTGCTTCTTGTTGATGGAAAAGAAGATGAAAAGTGGTATCAGGATTCATTAAAATGGATTCAGAATAGCACAGGGGAGCTGCACAAAGCGTTGAAGTTGTTGGATAGGGATATACGCAGGACCTTTGAACTTCGATTTATCAAAGAATTATTTGTGTTTACAAAATGCGAGGAACCAGAGACTGTTGTCGCAGATCTAAAAAGGTTGTTAAATACAGAGATTGTGGAAATTTTTCATAATGGAGTGAAAGTGTATGTAGTACCAAAGGCGCTAAATAAAGGAACAGCAGTTGAAAGATTTCGGAATTATATCGGTGCTGATTTTGTGATTGCGGCGGGAGACAGCACATTTGATATTTCTATGTTGGAGGCGGCTGACCGGGGGATCGCTGCGCCGGAACTTGCGCAGCGCTATTCTTTTTCTCAAAAAATAATATGTCCGCCAGCAGAAAAAATTTATGCGGAAGCTATGCTTGAAACAGTGCTTTCGCTTGTGGGATATTGAATATACAGCGATTGATTAATTTGGTCTGTGTCCAAGCCGTCCGCCATCCATGCCAAGGCTAATACCGCTTGCGCGTTCATTTGGCTGTATAATAACTGTCACAGGCTGTCTGGCATTCCACTCAAAGCTGTAGGATTCTCCAGAGGTTTGACCGATAAAGGTTTTCCAGTTGACATCCATCTTGATATCAGGATCACAGTAACCATTTCCCATCCAGCAAACCACAGCATCTGGGTCAACGGTGAGCGTGGAACCTGTCTGAATATTGCTTAGAACAATAGGATTTCCATCGATTAAAATTGCAACATATGCATTGGGGCCAACTCCGGTCAAGGTGGATGTGGCAAGCCCTTTTTGAGAAATAACGCCACAGCCAATAAAACGCACATCATATTTACAATCTTGGGTAAAAGCTAAGATGTTTTCGGACTCAATGGAGAGAATTTCACCTTGCTGGAGTTGGTACACAACCACGTGCTGGGCATGATTTGCATAATAAGTAATGCTGTCGCCACTCATCATCACTTTCATAAGAGGAAGATTTTCGCCTGTCACACGGCGCATGAGTGAGCCTAGTAATGCCTGCCCTGCACTCTGCTGTGGTCCGAGCAGCAGCTTTTCAAATTTATAATTTTTCTGCCCGCCGTTTTCACCACAGATAAAGGATCCTGCTTTGGTAAATAATACATCATTTCCGCGGCAAGTTACTTTTAAGGTCAATTCGTTAATTACTTCAAATATTAGCATAAGTTTATACTCCTTTTATTTGATATAGCCTCTTGGAATCTTCCATGCATCTGCTTTGCAATAGAAATTTATTAGACATACACAATTAAGATATGTATATTTTTTGTTTAAATAGTCTCACCAAAACTTTCTTTAGGAACTGTTCAAGTTCAAGATATATAAATTATTTTTAAACAATTCCTTAATATCAAGTACAAGTGATTCTGAGTATATAGGTATATTCTTCCAAAATTATAGTTTGGGAAAATTGGCTAAAGTACTTGGACCCCATAGAGTTCACATAATCCTGCAAGATCTTTGGCAACACCATTTCCAATAGCATTAAATTTCCATGCGTCATTGTGCAGATAAAGTTCTCCAATCATCATTGAAATAACGTTATTGTAATACTCTGTCATTAGAAAGCTTACAAGTTCTTTGCCTGATTGATCCATAATTCGTATATAAGCGTCTTTCAACATGCCAAAGTGAAGCCTGTTTTTCAGCGCATCATTGATGGTGAGAACAAAAACAATTTTTTTCACCTGCGAATTGAGGTGTGTAAAGTCAATCTGAATCAGTTCTCTGTCAGTGCTGCCGCCTTCAATAAATTTTGTGCTGTGATCAGGACTGATTGTCTGACCGTAAAATACAAACCAGGAATCGCCAATAACCTTTCCGTTTGCACCCAAAAGGAATGCGGATACATCAACATCGCACCGCGCATCTGTGATATTCCAGCCAAAACAGGCGTTGACAACATTGAGTGCTGATATCGGCAACAGTGTTTTCTGACCTTTTTGTACTTTATTGTATAAGATAGGGACAGGTTTTGCGGTCGGTGTTCCAGGAGTGCTTGCTGTATTTTGCTGGCCTGCGGTTAGTGCAGGCTGGATATTTTGCGGTTGCCGCGGCGACCTTGTTTGTGGTCTTTGTTGTGTTCGGTTTTGAGGTTGGTTGTATGGTGCTGTTTGCTGTGATTGGTTGCGTGGTGTTACTTGTTGTGTTCGGTTTTGAGGTTGGTTGTACGATGTTGTTTGCTGTGTTTTGTCTTGTGACTGACCAGATGTCACAGAAGCACTGTTTGTTCTAGGATTTTTAATAAGTGTCATAATATTGTTTTGGTTTTTCACACTCTGTTTTTCAGGCACATTTATTGAGAGAATGGAATTGCGGTTCATGACACCAGTGGATTTTGTTGCTGTATTGATCATTCTATTCCTCCATGTAGTAAGGAACTGTAGGAAAATAACTGACACATATTGACTTGTTTATTTATCTAATTGCACATGTCAGTTTTTTGACATGCACCCTCGAAGAAATATCCTACGTAATTTGAATTAGTTGTTTTTCTACAATTCCTAGGAAACTGTTCAGACTGATACACCTTGATGTGTTTATTTCTGAATCGTTGTTATGAAAATAAAGGTCTTTTTCATAGCAAGGTGGTCTAAAGACTGTTTCTTGGAATTTTCCATACATAACATCAGGTATAAAGAGACTTTAATATAGGAAAATATTTTATATATTTTCTGATATATCTATTAAAGAAATACCTTAAGGAACTGTTCAAAAATAATTTATACATCTTGACTTGCTTATTTCTCCGATTGCACATATCAAAAAGCCCCGCTGTAGCCCGCTACGACTACGTTTTTTGATATGCACCCTCGAAGAAATATTCTGCGCAAGCTGTACATATTATTTCTGAACAATTTCTAACAGTTTCTAATTATAGCACAATAACAGGTTTTATACATTAAATTCACATTAAAATTATAGTTACAATGTTACGGTTCAGCTTTAGGATTTTGCATTTACTGCAAAGTTCGTGAAATAACGTAGTGGTTGAGATGCATCAAGCCAGATTTTGTATTAATTTATGGTAATTTGGTGTGAATTGCAACAACTGATGCACAAAAAATGCCACAAAGCAGACATTTTGGCGCTGGCTCCGACACCATGCAGCAAGTGCATGATGCGATGTGAAAAGTAACAAATTAGTTACAATTTATGTTTTCTACATAAATAATACTTGTAATTATTTTGTTACCAATTATAATGAAAGTACAGGTGAGTGTTTTTGATTCTTTATATTTTGGATTGGATATATCAAAAATATATGACGTAAATGAACACAAGTAAAAGACAATCACTTTATTTTTATCTCAATGAAATAATGCAAGTACTACAATGTCACAAACAATTACATTTATTAAAAGAAAAGAGGTAGTAAATGAGAAAGAAACTTAATATAACGGAAGGAATTTTTCCTATGCCAGTGCTAATGGTGGCGACTTATAATGAAGATGGCAGCATAAATGTTATGAATGCTGCGTGGGGGACGATGCAGGAAAGAGATGTTGTAGCGCTCAATCTAACAGAAACACATAAAACGGTAAGGAATATTAAGGCAAGAGGTGCTTTTACTGTCAGCATTGCTGATGCAGTGCATGTAGTGGAAGCCGATTATTTTGGCGTGGAGTCTGGCAATAAAGTTACAAATAAGTTTGAAAACAGTGGTCTTTCTGCAAGTAAATCCGAAATGGTGGACGCACCGGTTATCAATGAGTTTCCGCTCTGTTTGGAATGTGAATTTATTGAATATCAAAATGGAGCATATGGATGTGGCGTGATTGGCAAGGTTGTGAATGTCACTGCGGACGAGAATGTTATGACAGATGGTAAGCTTGATATGGCATTGGTAAATGCGATTGCTTTTGATCCATATACGCATGGATATTATAAAGTGACAGAGAGAGTGGGCGAAGCCTTTAAAGATGGCTTTCAACTAAAAAAATAATATGTTCTCAAACAAGGTCTTTTCAGAAAATTATTTTTTCCTATCCGATTGCTAATAAATATTTAGGAGTTGTAGAAGAATAACTGATACAGATTTAGGTTCAAGGAGATTTTGAGAGTCTGCTTGAAACGATTGGGAGGAGTTTATGGATTTTTTTGATTTGTTGACAATGATTGGCGGTCTTGCGTTGTTTCTATATGGAATGCATCTGCTTAGCGAGGGGCTTGAAAAGCTTTCAGGTGGGCGTCTTGAGCGCGTTCTTGAAAATTTGACAAACAATAGGATTAAGGCTGTGCTGTTGGGAGCTGGTGTGACAGCGGTGATTCAGTCTTCATCAGCAACCACAGTTATGGTGGTTGGTTTTGTAAACTCAGGCATTATGAAACTTTCGCAGGCAATTGGAATTATTATGGGCGCCAATGTTGGAACCACTATCACTTCATGGCTTTTGAGTTTGACTGGTATTGAGAGCGATAATTTTTTGCTACAGCTTGTCAAGCCAACTTCTTTTTCACCGATTCTTGCTGTTATTGGCGTGGTGTTTATCCTCTTTGTAAAAAATGGCAGAAAGCGCGATCTCGGTTCGATTTTAGTTGGCTTTGCAATATTGATGACAGGAATGGATACAATGTCGTCGGCTATGAAGCCGTTGAGTCAGATTCCATGGTTTACAGGGCTTTTTACAATGTTTACGAATCCAGTTCTTGGATTGCTTGTAGGAGCGCTTATTACAGCAGTCATTCAGTCCTCCTCAGCATCTGTTGGTATTTTGCAGGCATTATGTGCGACGGGAAGTATTAACTATGCAGCGGCGGTGCCAATTATTCTTGGACAGAATATTGGCACGTGTGCAACAGCAATGATGTCGGGTGTTGGGGCAAGCAAAAATGCGCGGCGGGCTTCTATTGTTCACTTACTTTTTAATGTGATTGGAACAGCGATTTTTCTCATTGTATTTTATGTGTTACACGCGTTTGTTGATTTTGCGTTTATGGAAGAGGCGGCAGACAGTGCTGGAATTGCGTTGGTGCACACTGGGTTTAATATCAGCGCAACTCTAATTTTGCTGCCGTTTGCAAACATTTTGGAAAAATTATCACTGATTCTAATCAAACCAGATGAGGAGGAAGAACGTCAAGCGCAGGAGAATGAGTTGTTTGCCAAGATGGACGAGCGCTTTTTAAGTACACCGTCCTTTGCGCTGGAGCAGGCCTATTCTTATACCATAAAAATGGCAGAGTTGACAGAGGAAGCATTAAATTTGGCAGCGGATAATCTGTTTGCGTATGACAAGCAAAATGCAAAGGAAGTAGAGCAGATTGAGAATCTTGTGGACCGCTATGATGACGAGATTAGCAGTTATCTTGTCAAACTTTCCAGCCGAAATTTGAGTGAACCAAATTCGAGAAAGCTCACAATGCTTCTTCACAGCGTAGGCGATTTGGAACGAATATCGGATCACGCTATAAATTTGGTGGGTTGTGCAAAGGAGATGGATAAGAAGGAGCAGCATTTTTCGGAAAAGGCGATGGAAGAGTTACAAGTATTTTCGCAGGCGGTCAGAGATATTGTCAGTGCGTCTGTAAAGGTTTTAAAAACAGAGGATGAAGAGGCAGCAAAGGCAATCGAGCCTTTTGAGGAAGCCATTGATATTTTACAAAAAGAGATGAAAAAGCGCCATATGAAGCGACTTAAAAAAGGAAAGTGCACACCACAATTGGGCTTTATCCTGTCTGATATCACAAATAACTATGAACGAATTGCCGACCATTGCTCCAATCTTGCAATCAATATGATGCAATTGTATGAAGATGATACACATGCGCATGAGTATGTGGAACAGCTTGAGAAAGAAGCGGGGAGTGCATTTGATAAAATGTGCCAAGAGTGTCTGCGGCGCTATGAGTTGCCTGGAAAGGCCATAAAGTAGGAAAAAAGAAAAATGCGCTATAGCGCACGAAATATACGTGAAAACATACTGAAAATCATGAATTATACCAACAATTTTTAGTAAATTGTACAAAATTTATTAGGACAGCATATTTTTTGTTGTGCTGGAAAAAAAATTAAATTATAATATATTCGTTAAGTTTAGCGCACTAAAGTGTTGAAAAAGACATTGTTTGAAATGGATATTTTTATCAACCAAGGAGGATTTTAGTATGTCTTATGTAGATGAGGTTTTAGAGCTTGTAAAGAAAAAGAATGCAAGCGAGCCGGAGTTTATTCAAGCTGTGACAGAGGTTTTAAATTCGCTTAGACCTGTTGTTGAGGCAAATGAGGAACTTTACAGAAAGAACGCAATTCTTGAGAGAATTACAGAACCTGACCGCCAGATTATGTTCCGCGTTCCGTGGGTGGACGACAAGGGACAGGTGCAGGTAAACAGGGGATTCCGAGTACAGTTTAACAATGCGATTGGACCTTACAAGGGAGGGCTTCGCTTACACCCTTCTGTAAATTTAGGTATTATTAAATTCTTGGGCTTTGAGCAAATTTTTAAAAATTCTCTCACCAGTCTGCCAATTGGTGGTGGAAAGGGTGGTTCTGATTTTGATCCAAAGGGCAAGTCAGACCGAGAGATTATGGCGTTTTGCCAGAGCTTTATGACAGAGCTTTCCAAGTATATTGGCGCAGATGTGGATGTTCCAGCCGGTGATATTGGAACAGGCGCAAGAGAAATTGGTTTTATGTTCGGGCAGTACAAGAGAATTAAAGGTACTTTTGAGGGTGTGCTCACAGGCAAGGGACTTACATATGGTGGTTCCTTGGCACGTACAGAGGCAACTGGTTACGGTCTTCTTTATTTGACACAGGAATTGATGAAATGTCACGGCGAGTCTATGGAAGGTAAGACAGTTGTTGTATCTGGCGCTGGAAACGTTGCAATCTATGCGACACAGAAGGCACAACAGATGGGTGCAAAGGTGGTTACATGCTCTGACTCTACAGGCTGGATTTATGATCCAGAGGGAATTGATGTGGCGCTGCTCAAGGAAGTAAAAGAAGTGAAGAGAGCGAGACTGACAGAATACGCGGCAGCAAGACCAAGTGCAGAATATCATGAGGGACGCGGTGTATGGCAGATTAAGTGCGATATTGCACTTCCATGTGCAACCCAGAATGAGCTTCTGATGGACGATGCAAAACAGCTTGTAGCAAACGGTTGCAAGTGTGTCTGTGAGGGGGCAAACATGCCTACCACAATTGATGCGACAGAATATCTACAGCAGAACGGTGTATGGTTTGTCGGTGGTAAGGCTGCAAATGCGGGCGGTGTTGCGACATCAGCACTGGAGATGTCACAGAACAGTGAGCGTTTGAGCTGGAGTTTCGAGGAAGTTGACGCAAAATTACAGAATATTATGGTTAATATTTATCATAATATTGATGATGCAGCCAAGCGATATGGAATGGAAGGTAACTATGTAGCTGGCGCAAATATAGCAGGTTTTGAGAAAGTGGTTAATGCAATGCTCGCACAGGGCGTTTGCTAATAAGGAAAAAAAGAGTCCCCAAAGTATTATACTTTGGGGATTTTGGTTAAGATTTTTGGAATATGAAGCAATGAATTCTATTTAAAGCAGTCAAAAGTTTATTTTGCATATTTTTCCGAAAATGAGAAACAATAGGAAAAGCAGTAACAACTATGTAATCTCATGGAGGAAAAGATTTATGAAAAAGATTATATTAAAAAAAGGTTCAACAGCACAGAAGGCGGCATTTGCAGCAGTATGCTTTGCCTGCGCACTTTCTGTATCAGCTTGTGGGAAGAGAGATAACAGGAATGAGAATAAGGACCCAATCACAGGTGCAGATCAATCACAGACAAATGAGAGTAATAGCGATGAAGGGGGCAGTGAGACAGACTCTGGTGCTGCAAATGGTGATTATAGTGAATTTGATGCAATGATTGGAGATGAGAATACAGACCCTAACAGTATTATGGACTATATTAATACCAATATTGCAGGAGCAGCAGTATCAGATGTTAGAAATTTTTTCTCAGGGCTTTTAAATTTTAGAGATGATATTAGGGATATTGATTTTACTCGACTTGAGGACAGTAGACAATATATGCCAGAAGATATGATTGCTTTCATGGAGTTGATGCGTCTTGAAGGAGATACTCCTTCTATGATCATGTCAGATGAGGAGAATAGGAAAACTATCAATATGACATTGTCTGAGATGTTAGAACGAGCTCGTCTGTTTGAGCAGCATTTGGAAAAATTTCCAAATGAAGCATCGTCGGCTGCTGCTGCAAGACTGTATGAAGAGATTGCGACAAATGCGATCAGTGGTGGATATGATAAGACAGAGGGCGTGGAACATTATTATAAAGGAGATACAAACGATACAATAAATAAGGATGCTCTGGAATACTATCAGAAGTTCGTGGATGCACATCCAGACAGTAATTTGGCAAAAGTTGTAAAAGAGTATATCAATGTTTTACAGACAAATGATTTTAAGCTCAATGATAATATGGAAGCGTTTTATCGCAGTTTGCATGAGCGGTTTGATGTAAAGAATGTGACAAATGGTAACAATACGAATGCTGGACAAATAGAAAATAATAATACGACTTCTGGCAGCACTGGAACTGTAAATGGTGGAATTAACAATACTACAGAAGGTAATGCTACAGAAAATGGTACTTTGGAAAATCAAAATACAGAGAACAGCAGTGTGGAGGGTAGCACTAATAATACAGCAAAAAATAATGGTGGAGCTGTTGACACTGTGATTCAAGGAACTGTAAACAAGTGATTATAGTGATTTTTAAGTTATTTTTCATGGGTCAGAAATGCGCATGTACTGCGTATTCCGTGAAAACATGATTCAGAAATGAGGGGCGATTTTTGCGAAGCAAAACTTTGTATATCGCCCCGAATTGTTACTATGAGCGGCTCTCATGCCGTGAATAGTAACATTTTTGGTTCCAATTCAGCATCAGGACTTTGCATTTACTGCAAAGTCCGTGAAATAACGCAGTGGCTGAGATGCATCAAGCCGCCACGAAGTGGTTTTGTATGGCTTGATGCTTGTAGCAGGAAGCCGAAGGCTGAACTGTTACCATTTTTGATGGTTTTTGATTTTTTATAATTGACAATTATGCATACCTGTGATAGCGTTAAATAATAATATGCATTAGAAGGGTGTGGAGATATGCCATATATTATGACACTTGTGTCACTTTTTACAGCAGACAGTATAATAAAAAGCTGGATTGAAAAGAATTGGGCTGCGAATCAAACATGCAAGCATAGGATTGTAATTAAAAAATATCACAACAAAGGAGCTATGTTTAATTTTTGTGATAAGAGCCAAGATTTGGTTGCGATTCTCTCCTTGGTACTCAGTGCATTTGTGTCAGGAATATTTGTTGCGGTATTGCAAAGAAAAGGAGCACGTATACAGAAAACGGGACTTGCACTGGTTTTGGGTGGTGCCTATAGCAACACATACGACCGTCTTAAAAGAAAGTACGTGGTTGATTATTTCTCTGTATCGATTGAAACAAAAAATATGAAAAATCGTTTTTTGCAAAAACTTGCCAACAAAATCAATACAATGGTATTTAATCTTGCTGATTTTGGGATTATGATTGGAGCCATATTGTTTGTTATGAGTGAATGGAACGGCGGACAGGAGTGACCTGTCCGCCGTTTTATGCGCACGCCGATGCAGAGGAAATAAGATGTTAAGATGCATCCATATATTATACAGTGATAACTGTTCCAATTTTTGCATCGATAGCGGCAGCAGTTTTATTTAAGGAAGTAATAATGACTCTTCCATTTGGAACTGCTTCGAGATAGGATATCGCAGCCAGAATTTTTGGCAGCATGTCTGTCTCACCAAACTGTCCTTTTGCAATATAGCGTTTTGCATCTGTGACAGTCAAAGTTTTGAGCGGTTCCTGATTTTCTTTTTCAAAATTGAGATATACATAATCGACACTGGTAAGGATTAAAAGCTCGTCGGCTTTAAGATCTGTAGCAAGCTTGCCGGCAATGCAATCTTTTTCAATCACTGCGGAGGCGCCTTTTAGTACATGCTGCTGTTCAATTACAGGAATACCACCGCCACCGCAGGCAATAACGACCTGATCCGCATCAGAGAGTGTCTGAATAGCAGCAATCTCAACAATATCAATGGGCTGTGGCGCTGCGATGACTCTGCGAAAACCATTAGATGTTTCAACAACATAATTTCCCTTATTTACTTCTATGTCTGCATCTTCCTTGGCCATGTAACGGCCGATTGCTTTTTGAGGGGTATAGAAGGCTTCATCATAAGGGTCCACTGTTACCTGGGTTAGAATTGTGCTGACTGGAACAGAAATGCCACGGCTTAAAAGTTCGGATTTCAGCGAATTTTGAATATCATATCCTACATAACCTTGACTCATTGCAGAGCATACACACATAGGCGCAGGGGTGTAATCGGGATAGACACGGCGGAGTTCTGTCATTGCCTTGTGAATCATGCTTACTTGATGTCCGTTGCTGTGGGTGATGGTTAGCTGGTAGTTTGCTTCCACTAGATCTGCTAACGCTTTTGCCGTTTTTTTCACTGCGTCAAGCTGTGCAGATGTGTTAGATCCCAGCGCGTCATGTCCCAGCGCAACAACGACTTTCTTTTTGCTCATATAATTCTCCTCCTGAAATATTGGATTTCTTAAATTGTAACAGTTCCTAGGATAAAAAACAATATTATTCATAAAATACAGAAAAAGCCACATACTAATTACCATATAAGTAACTGTTCTCAAATGACAAATCAGATAAATTTCACTATTTGCGAACAGTTCCGAAATTAATAGAAAGGTATGTGATTTTTATATGATGGATTATATCAATGCATTTTGGGTTGGGGGGCTGGTCTGCGCCCTCGCACAGATATTTTTAGACCGCACAAAAATGCTTCCTGGTCGTGTGATGGTACTTCTTGTCTGTACAGGGGCAGTTATAAGCTTTTTCGGTTGGTATGAGCCTTTTGCAGAATATGCAGGGGCAGGTGCCAATGTACCGTTGCTGGGATATGGAAATATTTTGATGAAAGGCGTGAAGGAGGCAGTGGACCAAGACGGATTTATTGGGTTGTTTAAGGGAGGTTTTACAAACGGTGCAATTGGATGCAGTGCCGCGCTGATTTTCGGTTATCTTGCAAGTTTGATATTCCACTCTAAAGTGACCAAAGCATAACCATATTCAATTATATTTCCTCAAAATCCAGTCCGAAATCGGAGAGTAGCTGGCGCATATAGGAATCCCACAGTCTATCAACGCTTTTGTCCATAACAAATGTTGTAAATGCGCTGCCAGTGATGCAAGTCACTTTTCCGTTGTCATATCGGATATTAAGTACAAGGGAACGAATCAGATTGGCTGCAACTCCGCACTCTGGATTTGCAGCTATTTTTTCAATGAGCTGCGGCGTGGCATGGAGGACTACTTTAAACGATACAGGAGTCTTTTTTCCTTTGATGAGCTGGAAACAAAACGGACGGAGGTCTTTCCAGCAGGAAAAGGAGGTGGACTTTTCTTCGCGCTCAAGCAGTTCAAGTTCCTCGTTGGTATAGAAATCCCTAACAAGATGACCATCAATGTGAAAAGTGTTGTAGGTAGTAATGATAGCTTCCTCCACCAGAAAAGAATCGAACTGTTCCGACAAGAGCAGTGCGTTCATAATATTTTTTGTGATTTTAATCTCTAATGCAATCATGTTATCTCCTTTAAACTGGGTTATTGTTTCGACAAAAAAATAGAGCAAAGGTACTGTATTAGTATAAAGGTATTTTTAGGAAACTGCAAGTATTTGTAAAAAGTGCTTTTCAAATGATGTGATATATGATAAGATTATACATAGTTATCGATACTAGATATAATGGTTTTGTGAAAAATGAGAGGTAGATACTGATGAAATATAAGATAGTAGTTGACAGTTGCTGTGAGCTTCCACAGGATTTAAAAAATGATATGCGGTTTGAAATTGTGCCACTTACGCTGATTGTGGGAGACAACTATGAAAAGGAAGATAACATGGAGTTTGACCAGCGGGAATTTCTTGATGCGGTGGCAGCATGTTCAGAGTGTCCAAAGTCAGCCTGCCCTTCCCCAGAACGATACCGAAAAGCATATGAGACAGAGGCAGAGCGCGTCTATGTGGTTACGCTGTCGTCAAAGCTTAGCGGCAGCTATAACAGCGCGGTTCTTGGGGAAAATTTATATCATGAAAAATATGGGGAAAAGGATATTTACGTTGTGGATTCCAAATCAGCGGCTTGTGGTGAGACACAGATTGTCTACAAGATTATGGAGTTGGAGGAAAAAGGACTTGCATTTGTAGAGATTACAGAGCAGATTGAGCGGTTTGTAAAGGATATGAACACATATTTTGTGCTGGAAAATCTGGATACGCTTCGGAAAAATGGCAGACTTTCCGGTGTTAAGGCACTTGTGGCGTCCACGCTTAACATTAAGCCAGTGATGGGGGCAAACGATGGTAGTATTATTCAGCTTGGTCAAGGCATCGGCATGAAAAAGGCGCTGGCAAAAATGGCAGAAACAGCGATTGAACATGCGGTGGAGGCAGGGAAGAAGCGATTGATGATCACACATTGTAACAATTTGAAAGCGGCAGAGTGTGTTCGGCGTCACATTGAGGAAAAACTGCATTTTAAGGAGACACTGATTCTGGATGCAGCAGGGGTGAGCAGTATGTACGCCAATGAAGGCGGTGTAATTGTCACAATATAATGATGCAAGCAGAAACATAATATAGATTAGGCAGAAGAAACATTTCCTATGATGTGTAGAGACAGCCACCAAAAAAGGTGGCTGTTTTTAATTGTATTGGGAAACAAGAAAATTAGTAGGTTTAGGCATCATTTGTTTATGAGCGATTCCATTTATGTTTATCATCAATGGAATATTATCGAAAATGATAGCAGAGCCAATTTGTGATGTATGAGATATAATGTCTATCTTTATATTGCTGATATTGGCGTTTGTTTCTTTTACTTGTGGCTATGTTAAGAAAAAAAGAGAACGATAAATACAAACTCCTCTCTTTTCGTATATATTTTGTTGACGCTTATATGATACTCCAAAAGATTGAGTTTGTATTTATATTTTGAAAAAGTTTCATCTGGTGTGTAATATTTAGTTTTGTTCATCAATTTCCTGTTTTAGCCATTTATATTCTCGATAGCGCAGGAGAGATATTTTAAACTCTTTGGAGTCCTGCATCATTACGGAGATGGGCATGACAGCGGTGACATACTTAAAGTTGACAATGCTCTTGGTGTTGACACGTTCAAATTCTTCAAATGGCTCAAAAATCTGGCGCAATTCCTCTATTTTTTCCTCAACTTTCATTGAGGTACCATCTGTCAGATACAGCGTGCAGGTATTGTTTTCCTCGACAGCATACATAATCATATATTTTGGGATACTGCTGACGACGGAGTTTGTGTGCACATTGACAGAGATAACATGTCCGACGACATTGGCGTCACCCAGCGCCAGAAAATCGGGGAGCGGATCTGGTATGTAGGGCTTTTTTGCGTGCACCACATAGTCTGGCAAATTGGGGATTTTGGTATAATCAATCTTGTCAGAGTACAGAATGAGTGGGGCGTGGTAGCCCATCTCATCAAGATGTTCAAGGATAAACTCTACAATACCCGGCTCAGAACTCATGTCCATAAATATTAGGTTATATTTCAAAGGATTGGCGAGAAAGTGCATTTTTTCGCCATAGGAGTCAACATACAGAATATTTGGCGTACCTGCACGCTTGTCAGACTCTCGAGAGAGTAGTCGCTCTAGGTGTTTGCGGTCTGCCACATTGTCGTCACATATTGCTACATGCATGATTTGTTTACACCTCTTTTTATTTGAATTTTTCGCTCACGTTCTTTGCAATTGCGATATATCTGCCAGATTGGAAATTCTTTTTTGATGGACAAAAAGTGACTGCATTAGCAGATGCTAAAGTACGATTGTCTGTAATTTTTACAAAATTACAGACAAAGAAGAGCGTTGGTTTGTTACTATTTCTATGATAGCATAAAAATAATAGTGGAAACAAGAGTTATTTGTAGTAAATTATTATAAGGAATCGATCAAAAGTTACTGTTTGCACCCTATCTGAATTTGGTATAATTTCGTTCATTGAAGGCGTAAACAGCAACATACTTCCATACAAAGTGCAAAAGGACGCGTATTTTGGCACGCGATTTTTACTACTTTGATGAACAAGTGAGTAGTAACGATCAAGAAAAAGGGAATCGCTCAAAGTTTTGGCGAGAGGCTATACTTTTCCTAAATTTTCCGGGAGTCGAGCCAATATTTTTGTGAAATTGTCGGCAGAAGTGTTCTGCACTTTTGTAGCCGCATTGTTCTGCTATCTGCGTGATGCTCTGTTCTGTGTAGACAAGCAAGTCCTTTGCTTTGCGGAGTCGAAAGTCAATGACATCATTCATACAGGAAACACCAAACTGTTGTTTGTAAAGCAACTGCAGATGTCCAGAGCTAATATGTAGCAGTTCTGCCATATTTTGTATTGTCCATGGAAGCTGTGGGTTGTTGGAAATTTGTCTGCGCAGCATCAGAAGGGCATGGTCGTGTGGGAAGACTGCATGGTGTAACACATCGTCACGCAATTTCAGAAATAAGATACGCAGCAACTGGGAAATAACAGGACTATTGCTTTCGTTTGATTGATTTGCGCAGTCATCTGCTTTTGCGTGGTGAAAAGAGCGGGAAGTGCCTGTCCACAGGGATGTTTCCCAAGTAAGCAGCTGTATGAGGTTATGGCAGTAATCTGGATCTGAGATAAGAAATGGGCGGTTAGTTTGCGGAAAATTTTGCACAAAGGTTTCGTCTGATGAGAAACGCACCCAGTCATCACTGTAGCAGTCTGTGCTGGCACTGTACCAGATGGGGGTATGTGGTGGGTATAGCATGGCACAGTGCGCAGGATATTCTTCTGTCATGCCATCAATACAGAAGCGTGCGGGTGTGTGGGTAAGCAGAAGGAGATAACAGTTGTAGCCTTCTGTGACCTCAAAGATAAAGTCATCAGGATGCTGGGCATCGTAGCCAGTAAAATGGATGTAATTCATAAGGACTCCTTAATTTGTTTTTTCTTTTATTATACCAGTAAAGGTTTTCTGTTCGCAATATACACTTTCAGCACATAAAATTAAATTTAATAAATTCATGACTTTTCACTCGTTCATCAAAGTAGTAAAAATCGTGCGCCAATATGCGTACCCTTTCACATTTTGCGTGCAAATATGTTGCTGTTTACGTCTTCAATGAACGAAATTGTACCAAAATCAGATGGTGTGAACAATAACATAAATTCTGCGAGTTTAGTATAATAACAAAGTTGGGTGTGTGATATAATTTTAGTGCTGCTGACAGTGGCAAAATAGGATTATTCTGTTGTAAAGTGGAAGAGAATCGTGTAAAATTTTTTACGAATGGAGGTGTTAGAATGAGTCTTTTCGATTTGACTGTGGGCGAAAATGGATTATTGGTTGAGTTGCGTGTACATAATTCTTTTAATGAGCAGATATTTGCAGATATCATAAATTATCTGAATGCACATTTAGATGAGTGGAAAGCAAATGGAGTCATACCAGTTACAGATGTGGTGTCTATTTTTAACTTGATAGATGAATTGGCCGGCGGAAATAGATTTTGGAGTGAAGAAGTTGGATTGCGCGTGGAAGATGCTGTGCTTGAAATACAGGATATAATTAGCGCGTTAGAGGAATAGGAGAGTCAGTACTATTAAGTGATAAGAAATATATTTCTCAATGGTTGTAAGAAACATTTCGCGTGGTTATTGTGATTGAAATATTATATAAAAACAGTACAAGGCTACTAATAAAATATAGATAGTAGACAGAGAATCCCATATTTTATCTTTAAAATAAAGTAAACTTTTATAGATAAATGAATGACATCTAATTGGTCCTATGATAAAATATTCATGATTGGTAGAGAAAAATATTAATATTTTGTTTAGGAAAGGAGTTTTTAGATGGAGAGGTATTTACCTGTCATGAACGAGGATTACAAGAGGAAGTATTATGCTGAGGGTGTGTTTCGTTCGATTAGAAAGAAAACGGCAAAGATTTCTTTTGGAATTTATATTTTTTTCGGGATTGTGTTTTTGGGGGGCGCATATGGTGTCTACTGGGCACGCGGTAGGATAGAAGATTATCGTCTCGATGGACAAGATGATCTTATTAGTGCTGGTTATGTAATAATGGGTGTTTTTGCATTTTTTGCTGTCATTGGCTTGGCATGCATTATTATTACAATCATTCGCCATGCGCGCGGGGCGAAAAAATGGAAAGAAAAATGCGCAAAGGACAATGGATATACTGTAAGTGATATGGATGAGTTTGAGCGCCAGACAATGAAAATGGAGTGTCGTGTAGTTAAGCTTCTTGGCACAGCGCAAGCTCTAGCAAATGGACAGTCAGACGGTATTTTGACAAAGGATTACATTTATCTGGCAGACGCGCATTATTCGATTGTGAAGCTTTCCGATCTTTCGGCGGCCTGCCTAGTCAAGCAGACCATATCAGTAGACAGTATGCCAGTACATAAAAAGCAGGATTTTCTTACAGTCATGCTTTTGAGCAGAAATGGAAGTCGTGCCATAGCGGAATGTTCCGAGGAATCTGGTAGAGAATTAATTACATTTCTAAAGAAAGTAAATCCCAATATTTATACAGCAGATGGGAATGTGATTTCTGACGAGGCCTTTGATAGACTGAGATGAGAAATTATTAGTTTGATGAAGAAGGATATTTTTAATCGATATCTTTTCATTTTATAAATAAATTTGTATATAGAATAGCGCTTTTGATGGTTCGTATTCTTACTTAGGAGTTGTAGGAAAATAAGTGATGCAGATTGCGTAGGATATTTCTTCGAGGAGGTATGTCAAAAAACGTAGGCGTAGCGGGCTGCGGCGAGGCTTTTTGGCATGCATAATCGGAGAAATAGCCAAGTCAAGATGCGTCAGTTATTTTTCTACAGTTCCTTAGTTGTAATGATTAAGAATACTATAGTCCAGATTAAAGGGCTATTCTTTTATTTACAGGCCTGGGCAGCGGAAATAAAATGATAAAAATGGCATATGGGCGATGAGTAGGGGAAGATAAATTTTCGCTACTCCATTTTTTGTGTTTTTTGCAATAGCATGTTTTAAACTCTTTGCCTGATCTATTAATTATATGAGGATAAATCAAAAACTCATGAGTAAAAGTCATTGTATCTGATGCAGCGGCAAAATATAATGATTGTATCTATTTAAATACATGATTAATATATTTAGATTCCTAAAGGTTTTTATATTTGATGCTATGAGAAGATTTTTTGTCTGATAGGAACAAAATTATAAAGGTAGATTGTTTAATCTTTTATTTAGTTAGTAGAAAGTCTGTCGCTGGAACAAGAGAAATTTAGAGACACTATAAGTACACTATGGAGGAGAATATGCTGGAAGAAAAAAAGATTGTGATAAATCAGGATATTAAAGTGTCTTTTCATAATAATGTGGATTTCTGTATTGGAACAGGGCGCATGGGACTTGCCCTGACACAGGAGTACCAAGAGCAATTAAGACTGGTGCAGGATGAGATTGGTTTTCGACATATTAGGGGGCATGGGCTGTTTTGTGACGATATGGCGATATATCATGAATACGAAGAGAATGGTATAAGGAAAGTAGAGTATAATTACACATATTTGGACCGGGTAATGGATTTTTACAGGAGTGTGGGGCTGCGTCCATTTTTGGAGCTGGGTTTTATGCCAGAGAAGCTTGCACGCGGCACACAGACAATCTTTTACTGGAAAGGAAATACGACTCCGCCATGCAATTATAGTGCATGGTGTGAGATGGTACAGCGTCTGCTGCGTCATCTGATGGACCGCTACGGTGCAGAGGAGGTTGTGACATGGCCGATCGAGGTGTGGAATGAGCCGAATTTGTGCGGATTTTGGGAGAATGCGGACATGCAGGAGTACTTTCGGCTTTTTCATGAAACCTTTGATGCAGTCAAGATGGTGGATAGCAGGTTTTGTGTGGGTGGACCCGCAGTCTGTGGCGGCACGGACGAGGTGTGGATTCGCGCTTTTATGGAATATTGCAAGGAAAATAAAATTGCGGTGGATTTTGTAACTAGGCATCACTATACGATTGAGCAGCCAGAACATGTGGGACATTATGACTATGTGAAGCTGATGAGCCCAGAGAACGGCTTTGCGAATCTGAAAACTTCGCGCGATATCATTGATTCTTTTACAGAGTATAGAGGCTTGCCAATTCACATCACAGAATTTAATACTTCCTATACACCCAAGAGCGTGATCCATGACACAAACTTGAATGCGGCGTTTATCGCATATCAGCTATCGCGGCTGGGCGACGGGAATTCGTCATATTCTTACTGGACTTTTGGAGATGTGTTTGAGGAACAGGGGGTGCCGTTCACACCGTTTCACGGCGGTTTTGGACTGGTGGCGGACGGCTGTATTCCCAAGCCGACTTTCTGGACCTTTGTTTTTTACAAAAAGCTGCAGGAGGGTAGTGGAACATGTGTTTATAGAGATGACAGTTTGGTGGTGTTGAGAAAACCAGATGGGGGATACTTGGGCGTGAGCTGGAATCCTGTGAAATTAAACACAGAGAAGGAAAAGTGCATTGTGCTCTGTTTGCCGGTAGAAGCGGGGATATACAGTCTTTTGACAGAGACAGTGGATGAGGAGACTTGCAATCCGCTGAAAGTGTGGCATGATCTGGGCGAGCCTGCGAATCTCACGGATGGACAGAAAAAACTTCTGCGGCAGGCAGCACAGCCTTTTGTGCAAACGTGCAGACTGGAGAGTGCGGGTGCTGTAGTGGAAGTCTCACTTTTGATGAAGCGGAATGCAGTTGTCTATTTTGATGTCTGGAAATGTGAGATACAATCTGACCGCGGTTATGATTATGAGCGTGCGGTTTTTGGATATGTTGGAGAGTGATATCTCTGTGCAAGAAGAGAATCTGATGGTCTAAAATGAGTTACGAGAGGAAAGGGAAATGGATACAGGGAAAATAACGATTACAAAAGGTTACAAGGGTGTGGATGATACTAATCCGCTAATGACACAGCGGTTTGGCGCTGATCCGTATGCGATGGTGTATAGGGATAGGGTGTATATTTACATGACTGCAGACGTATTTGAGTACAACACAGACGGGAATGTTAAGGAAAATACATACAGTAAGATTCACCAGATTAACATGATTTCGACAAACGATATGGTTAATTTTACTGACCACGGTTCCATCAATGCAGCTTCTCAGACAGGAATTGCAAAATGGGCGAAAAATTCGTGGGCACCTGCCGCAGCATGGAAGGAGATTGATGGGAAAGATCAGTTCTTTTTATATTTTGCAGATGGAGGTGGCGGAATTGGTGTTCTTCAGGCAGACAGCCCTATAGGACCGTTCCGTGATCCACTGGGAAAGGGGCTGATCACAAGAAAGACGCCAAATTGCGCGAATGTATTTTGGCTGTTTGATCCGGCAGTATTGATGGATGATGATGGGAGAGCCTATCTGTATTTTGGAGGCGGTGTGCCTGAAGGAAAAGCAGTTGCGCCAGGAACGGCGAGAGTGGTTGAACTTGGCGCAGACATGATCAGTATTGTCGGGAATCCACAAACAATTGAGGTGCCATATTTGTTTGAGGATTCTGGCATTCACAAGGCGGGTGGAAAATATTACTATACTTACTGTACAAATTGGCAGGTTGACGCAATAGGAACAAAACAATATGGTTTTCACAATGGGGAGATTGCCTGTCTGGTTAGCGATGCGCCAATGGGACCATTTGTGTATCAGGAGACAATTTTAAAAAATCCGAGCAGTGTTTTTGGATTGGAAAGCAATAATCATCACTGCATTTTTCATTTTCATAATCAGTGGTATATTGCTTATCACACGAGGGTTTTAGAGAAGGCAATGGGTGTGCAGAAGGGATATCGCTGTACACATATTGATGCGTTTGAGATGCAGGAGGACGGCACAATTGGAGAGATCAAACAAACTTTGTACGGCAGAAGACAGATTCGATATGTGGATGCTTATCAGCAGAATCCAGCGGTCAACTTTGCTGTTATGGCAGGCGTAGTGACTATGGAGGACAAAAGCGGCAGTTATAACAGCGGCGAAATGGTACTGACAGGCATTGACAGTGGTGATTTTATTAAGGTGGCAGGCGTGGATTTTGCGGAAGAATCGCCAAGGATGTTTGCAGTCATGCTGCGATGTGCAAAAAATAACACAGCGGACGGTGTGATTCAAGTGCGTATTGACAGTTTTGAGGGAGAACTTTTGGCAAGCCTGCTGGTAAAAGGTTTAACAAATGAACAAAGATTTGTAGAATGTGAGACACCGCTTTTGACATTAGTGCATGGTGTGCATGACTTGTATCTGATATTTGAAGGACAAGGTTATGAGATAAAGATATGGAATTTTAAAAGTTAAAAGAGTTAGGAGGTACACATGATGGAATTGTTTCAGAATAAGGAAAAGACTGCGGAGTATCGCAGGCGCGCGCAGGAGCTGGTCGCGCAGATGACATTGGAGGAGAAAGTGATGCAGACGGTTCATCAGTCGCCGGAGATTAAGCACCTTGGCATCAAGGCGTACAATTGGTGGAATGAGGCGCTACATGGCGTGGCGCGCGCGGGCACAGCGACGGTGTTTCCACAGGCGGTCGGAATGGCGGCTGTGTTTGATGAGGATTTGATGGAACAGGTGGGCGATGCAGTTTCCACGGAAGCACGTGCAAAGTTTGCAATGCAGCAAGAAGGAGATGACAAGGACATTTATAAAGGACTGACGTTCTGGGCACCTAATGTCAATATCTTTCGTGATCCAAGATGGGGGCGGGGACATGAGACTTTTGGTGAGGACCCATATCTCACGAGCAGGCTGGGCGTGCGCTATATCATGGGACTGCAAGGACATGATGAAAGATATTTAAAGACGGCGGCGTGCGCAAAGCATTTTGCGGTGCACAGCGGACCAGAGGACGTGCGGCACAGTTTTGACGCACATGTGAATGAGCAAGATCTGCGCGAGACGTATCTCCCAGCATTTCAGGCGTGTGTGCAGGAGGCTGGGGTGGAGACTGTGATGGGTGCGTACAATCGCACGAACGGGGAGCCTTGCTGTGGAAGCAGATATCTTTTAAAAGAAATTCTACGGCAGGAGTGGGGATTTGAGGGACATGTGACCTCGGACTGCTGGGCGATCAAGGATTTTCATGAGCAGCATGGTGTGACAGCGACACCTGTGGAATCTGTCGCACTTGCTATGAACAACGGGTGCGATTTAAACTGCGGTTCGCTTTTCTTGTATTTAAAGCAGGCAGTTGAGGAGGGGCTGGTAGAGGAAAAACGGATCGATGAGGCGGTGGTAAACATATTTACTTCACGTATGAAACTGGGCATGTTTGATGAAAAGGGCGAGAATCCGTATGATAAAATTTCGTACACAGTCGTGGATTCACCTGAGATGCGCAAGCTGAATGAACAGGTGGCAGAACGCTGTATCGTCCTACTCAAAAATAACAACCATACACTGCCACTGCAGAAAGACAAAATTCATACCATCGGCGTGATTGGCCCGAATGCAGATAACCGTAGGGCACTGGTCGGTAACTATGAGGGAACGGCATCACGCTATGTGACAGTGCTTGAAGGGATTCAAGATTATGTGGGCAACGAGGCACGTGTCCTCTATTCCGAGGGCTGCCATCTGTACATGGACAGGACGAGCGGGCTTGCGCAAGAGAATGATCGGGCTTCCGAAGTGCGCGGCGTCTGTAAGGCGAGCGATGTCGTTATCGCAGTGATGGGGCTGGACGCTTCGCTAGAAGGCGAAGAGGGAGACACAGGCAACGAATATGGCAGTGGTGACAAACCCAACTTAAATCTGCCAGGGCTACAGCATGATATCTTAAAAATTGCGAAGGAGAGTGGGAAGCCAGTAATCTTGGTGCTCCTGACAGGAAGTGCAATGGCTGTGACATGGGAGGATGAGAACCTTGATGCCATTGTGCAGGGCTGGTATCCAGGCGCACAGGGCGGTACGGCAATCGCGCGTATTTTATTTGGCGATGCAAATCCAGAAGGAAAGCTTCCGGTGACATTTTACCGCACAGCGGAGGAGCTTCCGGCGTTTGAAGATTATTCTATGAAGAACAGAACTTATCGTTATATGAAGCAGAAAGCACTGTATCCGTTTGGATTTGGGTTGTCATACACGGATTATATATATGAGAATGTGATGCTTGTATCAGACGACATCCGTGGGGAGAAAGGCGTTGTCCTGCGGGCAGATGTCACAAATAGTGGGGGGATGGACGGGATTGAGACGATTCAGGTCTATGTCGGTCTCGAGCGTGAAGATGCGCCGAATCCACAATTGAAAAAGATTGCGAAGGTGTCGTTAAAGGCGGGCGAAACAAAGAGGATCGAGGTGGTACTGCCCAGAGAAGCGTTTATGCTTTGTGATAAATATGGAAAGCGCGTGCTGTATCCAGGAACATATCATATCTATATGGGCGGATCACAGCCGGATGCGAGGAGTCGAGAGCTGACGAAAAAGGAAGTGTGTCATTTTCAGATTTCGTTGGATTAGATAAGTAGCACCTGATGCAAGGCATATCAAAAGCACTACATCAGGTGTTGTTTTTATGCGCACGGGTTTAAAATAATTTTCAAGGAAGGAGAGATAAAAATGTTTCATAAAAAAAGTCTGGTATTGAGGCGGCTAAAAGCTGTACTTGCGATGGCTGTAATGATGGTACCGGGGATTGTGTCAGGAGAAGGGAACTGTATGGTCGAGGCAGCGCAGGAGAGCGAATATGAGCAACTGGATGAGCTATATCAGGATTATTTTCGATTTGGTGTGGCGTGTGAGGCGATCAGTCATTGGAATGATAAAAATAAAGAAATCGGAAATCCAGCGAAAGAAGAGTTGATCAGCACTGTTTTTAACAGCATCACCTGTGGCAATGAGATGAAACCTGCCTATAATTTTAATCCACAATCTGAGTCGCTCATATCGTTCAATCCGGCGGCAAAAGAGATGCTGGATTGGGCGGTACAGCATAATATGGGCGTTCGCGGGCACACGCTGGTTTGGCACAGCCAGGTCAATCCGGCCATTTTTGCAAAGGATTTTGAGGCGTACTCTGACGGGAGACTGACAAATTCGGATTCTGCGGAGCTGGACGAGGCGTGCATGGTGGACAGAGAGACGTTGCTGGCGCGGTTAAAGACGTATATTTACAGTGTAATGGAGTATACGTACCGGAATGGGTACGCAAGAAATATCTACGCATGGGATGTGGTGAACGAGGCGGCAGACGAACAAAATGAGGATGGTCTGCGCAGAAGCTACTGGTATAAGATCATCGGACCAGACTATCTTTACTATGCTTTTTTGTATGCGCGAGAGGCGGAGACAATCTATGCAAGGCAGTATGCTGCAGATTACGGACTCGATGCAGAGACGGACGACTTGTCAGAGATTATGCCAAGGCTTTTTTACAATGATTACAATGAATGGTTCGAGGACAGAAGTGACAAGATTGTCAAATTTCTGACACAGGATAAGTGGAATGAGAACCATGCGAAGGTGCAGAGTGATGTCATTGTGCCTGACGGGGATGGTACAATTTATGGGGATGGGCTTCTGGATGGTATTGGCATGCAGGGACATTTGAACGATACGCAGGACATTGAACAGTATATGCGCGCGCTGCAAAAATACAGTGCGGAGGTGGACGAGGTTCATATCACAGAACTCGATGTGGGATGCAGCAGGACGGACGAGACAGCATATTATTATCAGGCAAAACTTTATTATGACTTCTTCTTGCGGCTGATTGCGGAGGTGGAGAATGGAGCAAAGCTCACGTCCGTAACAGTCTGGGGACTGACGGACGATGCGTCGTGGCGCGTGGATGCAAACCCGCTCTTATTTTATGGAAATCTTGAGAAAAAACCAGCGTTTGACGCGGTGGTGATGGCGGCAAAGGGCGAGGCGTTTGACATGACAGTTGCAGAGACGCTGACAGAAGCGGGAGATTTGATGATTGACTTTGAGCCGTATGTGGAAGATGGAAAAGTAAAGAACATTGAACTAAAGGAGGCTGGCATTCTTGGACGTGGAACGGGGCATCAGGCAGTACTTACACTTGAGAAGAAGATCAATCATACAGAAGGTGCAGCAATTGGTTTTGCACTCAAAGTGTCGCGCAAAGAACAGGATGCGAGTATGAAGTTTGACGTGTCGCGCTATGCCGGGAAGACCATCACGGTCATGGTTCATGTCATGACCGAGGACAAGACGATCCGCATGGGGTTGGACACAGGGAACGATGCTGTGCTCATGGAGGCTGATGCCGCTGCGGAGTGGGTACAGCTTTCGGCAGAGTGCGCGGTACCAGAGGATATCAAGGCGGCGTACATCTTTATTGAAACAGATGGGGCGGCGGACTTCTATGTCGATGACATCGCAATCGTCTGTGGTGGCAGCGAGACAGTGTCGAAGGAGGAAACAGAAGACAATCTAGTTGGTAACCTCGAAAGCGTCATAGACGATTCGCAGACAGAAAAAGAGGAATTGAAAAATAATAACAATTTGGCAACGATTGTGGCTGTTGCTGCTGTAGTAATCTGTGCAACAGCAGGGATTGCATTGCTCAGAAAAAGAAAATGATGTATTACAGATAAAAAGTGTGAAAGGAAATAAAAGCATGAAAATACTATGTTATACACGACAACCAAAAGAGGATATTCTCTACGCAAATCGTCTGGCGTACAGTATGCATCTGGCGTGGAAGTCAGAGACAGGAGAATATATGCCGTTTCACCACAATGAAGGGATTTTGTATGCAAAGGCGACACAGGACTTGCAGAGTGGTGTGATCTGCGCCAAAAGCTTGAAAAATCCGTGGATTTTCCAAACGGGAGACGGTGCATATGGCATCGTAGCTGTGCGGACAGATTCGGAGGGGGAGAGGGATTCGGAAAGTGAAGGTAGTATACTGATTTTCCGAACCAATGATTTTGTACATTACGAGGAAATTGGACTTTGGAAAGTTCAAAAGACAGGCTATGTCAGTGAAGTTCGGTGTGTTTATGATACAGAAGCAAAAACGTATCTGATTTGTTGGAGAGGAGAGAGCGGCATCTGGATGGAAGGGCGGGGCTGTATCTTTGACACAGATGAAATCGATATGGAAACAGTAAAAAAGACGGAAAAACCACAGATTAACAAGGAGAGTTTCAGTGTAGCTGAATTAGCGCAGATAAAGTACATAGAAGGAATTTGTCCAGGGAATACGATGGAAATACCAGATGAGAAGGGGGTATATCTTATCAATAAACTCATGATACCTATCTGCGAAAAGGTAACGCTTTCCAATCAGGCAGTATTTTCCAACAGAGAAGAATTGTTGCAAGTAAAAGCAGTCGCATCATACAGTGATGGTACTGTAGTGAATCGAAAGATCGACTGGGATCTGGACAGACCAAAGATATCTGAAGATGGCAAATATATGCTGTTTTTGGGACAAGTGCATCAGGAGCATTTTGATGCCCCCTTTGCAGTCAATCGCGCAGATCCATGCTGTATGTACTGGCATGGAAAATATTACTATATTGCTACAAACGACGCGGACAGCAACAACACTCTGTATATCCGCTGCGCAGATACACTAGAGGCAATCGCGGATGCCGAGGAAGTGCTGATTCTGGATACTGTGACGTATCCAGGGATCGGCGGGCTGCTGTGGGCGCCTGAATTTCATGAGATTGGCGGGAAACTTTACCTGTTTCATGCAGCTACTGAGGGTGAATTTTTCTGGGAGGAATCTCGTGTGATGAAGTTGAAAGATGGAGGAGACCCGATGTGCAGGACGGACTGGTCTGCGCCGCAGTTAGTGGTAAAAAAGGACGGAACGCCGCTCTGCGAGTCAGGGAAAGTCATATCGCTGGACATGACTACGTTTGCATATCAAGGAGAGACCTATGCCATGTGGTCGCAGAGGCAGTTCTTGCCGATTGACCAGGGAGCATGGCTGTATCTGGCACAGATTGATGAGCGTGAGCCGTGGAAGCTGACCAGTGACCCTGTATGTATTGCAAAGCCAGAATACGGATGGGAAAATAATCACACGTTTGTGGTGGAAGGACCTTATGCACTGTATCACAACAGACAGCTTATGGTGACGTATTCAGGTGCCGCTGTTGACGCCACATACACAGTTGGTATACTAAAGCCAGAGATGGGGAGCGATATCTTGGACCCCCAGAATTGGAAAAAGGGTAATTATCCGCTGCTGTCTTCTCGGAGTGAGGAGGGGCAGTACGGAACAGGGCATAATGCCTATTTGACGGATGAAAATGGAATAGTATGGAATTTTTACCATGCCAGACCAGGTGTGGAAGCGCCGCGTTCTTCCTTTGCACGGAGGGTACATTTTGATGTGGACGGAGATCCGATGCTTGATTTGCCAGAAGAGCTGGACTTGCCAGAACATCTACGACAGGTGGAGGGAAGACTTTGCAATAATTAGATGCAGCCCGTAATTTTTGTATGGATAATAGAAAGCGAGATGAAATTAAATGAACACATTTACCATATTTGAGGATAATAAACTCACACAGCTCTATATTGAAAATGAGGCATATGAGGGTGTAAAGCGAATTGGCGCGCGCGTGGCGTGCGATATCGGACTGGTGACAGATATTGCGCCTGAAATTTTAACAGAGCCAGAGCAGTGTAAAAGTGACAGGGTTGTCATATTTGCGACACTTGGGAAGAGTCCATTTTTGGATGCGTTAGTGACATCAGGAAAATGGAACAGCGCACAGATTCAGGGGAAGCGAGAGGTTTATCAGATGCAAGTTGTGAGTGCACCTTTTGGAAACGCAGTGTCTGTGAAGGAGGCGCTAGTCATTGTGGGGAGCGATAAGCGGGGGACAATCTATGGTATGTTTCACCTCTCAGAGCTGTGCGGCGTATCACCGTTAATTTACTGGGGGGACGTTGCTCCACAGAAAAAGGATACCGTGATTCTGCCGATTGGGGGCGGACTGGTTTCCAAGGAGCCGTCTGTAAAATATCGTGGATTTTTTATCAATGATGAGTGGCCTGCTTTCGGGAACTGGTGTATGGAGACGTTTGGCGGTGTTAATGCAAAGGCGTATGAGGAGATTTTTATTCTGCTGTTGCGTCTCAAGGGTAACTATATGTGGCCTGCAATGTGGGACTCTGTGTTCTCTGAGGAGGGACCAGGACTTGCGAGCGCAGAGCTTGCGGATATGTATGGCGTTGTTATGGGAACGTCACATCATGAGCCGCTATGCCGCGCAGGGGCAGAGTGGCAGCGAATTTATCAGCAGTACGGCACAGATAACACATGGAGTTTTGTGTCAAACAGGGAGGCAATCACAGAATTTTGGAAGGATGGCATATTGCGCAACAAGCTGTTTGAGAATGTGATAACAATTGGAATGCGCGGCGAGAATGATTCTATGCTGCTTTCAGAGGACGCGGGACTTGCGGACAATGTGCAGGTTATTAAAGATGCCATTGTGACACAACACGCACTTTTGCGCAAGTACATGGACAAAGATTTAAAGGATATTCCACGGATGCTTGCCATCTATAAGGAAGTGGAGGACTATTATTATGGAGATGCAACCTGTGCGGGATTAAAGGGCTGGAAAGAGCTAGATGATGTGATTCTGCTGCTCTGCGAGGATAATTTTGGCAACACAAGAGGGCTGCCAAATGAGGCAGATAGAAAGCACCCTGGCGGATATGGCATGTACTATCACTTTGACTATCATGGTGGGCCGATCAGCTACGAGTGGCAAAATACAGCGCGTTTGACCAAGACATGGGAACAGATGACACAGGCCTACGAGTATGGCGTGCGTGAGCTCTGGATTGTCAATGTGGGCGATTTGAAGGGCGTGGAGTATCCGCTGTGCTATTTTATGGATTTGGCATATGACTATGAAACCTACAGCCAGAAAAATAAGACCGAGGAGTATGTAAAAACATGGATTGAACAACAGTTTGGAAACCGCCTTAACAGGGAGGATAAACAGGATTTGTTTGTGCTGCTAGACGGCTATACTAAGTGGAATGCGGCAAGGCGACCGGAGGCGATGGCGCCGGATGTTTATCACCCTTGTCATTTCCGTGAGGGGGAGCATGTCTGGAAGGAAGTGCATGGGTTGATGGAGAGGGCAGAGCGGGTGAAAGATCATATGCCAGAGGAGTGTATGGATGCGTATGATAGTATGATCTATTATCCAGCTATGGCGTCTCTTAATCTGATATTGATGCATATTGAGGCAGGCTGGAATGCATTTTACGCAGGACAGGGCAATATGGCGGCGAATGCCTATGCGGCGCGTGTGAGATGGCGCGCGGCGAAAGACCGTCAGTATGTGCAGGCATATCATACGTTGGCGGATGGCAAGTGGAATCATATGATGGACTCTGCGCATACGGGTTTTCGTAGCTGGGATGCTCACAACTGGACGTATCCGACAGCGCAGGAGGTGATACCGCTTCCAATGGCGAAGATCATTGTTGGTTTCCGCGGTGGAGAGATGTATCATCTGGGTGTACACTGGCAGGACAGCAGTTATCCTTGCAATGACGAGTTCGTCAGACCAGACACAAAGGACGTAGTTATTGAGCTTGGCAGCCGCGGAGATGTGGATTTTTCATATCAGGTGCAGTGTGATAAACTATGGGTGTGCTTTGACAAGACTGAGGGAACTGTTGAGAGTCTTACAAAGGGAAAGGACAACATTGTAGTCACTTGTGACAGGGCGAAGTTAACGGGCAGGGAGTGTGCGCTGGTCGAGATTATTGTTACCTTTGCCAATGGTGAAAAGACAGTTGGAAGATTAGAACTTCTGGCGGAGGCGGCGGTGGAGACCACTTATGCAGCAGGTACTTATATTGAGAAGCAGGGATATATTGCTATGAACGCAGATGGTTTCACGGAGAAGAAGGACGTAGGGGACGAGGGATTTGAGGTTATTGCGTACCTTGGCAGAATGGGTTCGGCAGTAAAAGCCTTTCCTGTCACAAAATCGTGGATTGATGCGGCGGACGCACCTTATCTGCGATACACGTTTGCGGCAGAAAATGCGGCGGATTATATAATTCGGTTTTATTTGCTGCCTAGAAATCCTGTAGAAAAAGGAGCACGCATGTGTCTTGCATATGCTATAAATGGGGAGCGCAGGAAAATACTTGACACTATTTCAGATTCGTTTCATACGGATTGTACATGCGAGGAGTGGAATCGTGGTGTGCTTGATAACATTCGTGTTGTCGAATCAGTTATTTCGGTGAAAAAGGGAGAGAACCAGTTGTATTTTTATGCGGCGGACCCAGGGATTGTTCTGGAACGCATCGTTTTGTATCCCGAGTATACCAAGCTTCCAGAGTCTTATCTTGGACCGATTGAGAGCTGGCGGATTGGAGAGGTTTAAGGAAAATAAAAAGGAGATAAGAATTATGGCAGGACCAAAAGCACCAAAAGATCCCGAAAAGAAACGTCCGGGATTTTACATTATGAGAAACAAGCAGATTTCCGGCTCCGCGCAGTCGAACGGAACAGGAGTTCAATTTATTTATCTAAATGATGGACGCATGATTTCGAGTGCGCGAATTGTGGGAAACATTACCGATGATACAATGCTCGAAATGCTTTCGACAACGGAAGGATTTCGTCGATTGGTGCACAGTATTGGCGTCAGCGTGGAGATGGATGGCACGGACAAGAAGGTGGAATTTGTATTTCAGATGTACGGAAAATCCGATCTGTATAAATCGGGCACAACGCTTTGCATGGAGGTTCCGACGGACGGTATGGAGTATCTTCTGGATTTGTCAGCCTGTGACTGGTCGGATGATGATAACATTCCATGGCAGATTCGCTTTGTGTTTGACGAGCCACAAAGGGACAGCAATGCAGCACAAGCATTGACAACGGTGAAATTTTATTTGAATGATGGTTTTTTAGCACCAGAGCCAGAGGAGGAAGAAACGGTTGATTTTGCATGCGTCGAATATCAGCAAATCCTACGAAAATCTGTGGTGCAAATGGGAAACAATGCGCGTTTAAAGGCAGCAATTGAGCGGGCAAAGCGGGGAGAGGATACAACAATTGCTTTTATTGGCGGTTCAATCACACAGGGCGCGGGTGCCGTGCCAATCAACACAAAATGCTATGCATGGCAGACCTTTGAGGGATTTTGCCACATTGCAGGAAAAGGTGTGGACGAGAATATTCATTATATAAAGGCAGGCGTGGGCGGAACACCTTCCGAGCTTGGTATGATACGCTATGAGCGTGATGTGTGCAGAGATGGTGCGGTGACGCCGGACATTGTGGTTGTCGAGTTTTCAGTAAATGACGAGGGGGACGAGACAAAAGGCGTCTGCTATGAATCGCTGGTTAGAAAGATTCTGGCAGCAAAGAACAAGCCCGCTGTCATATTACTATTTGCAGTGTTTGCTAATGATTGGAATTTGCAAAAGAGGCTTTGTGTGGTGGGTGAGCGCTATCAACTGCCAATGGTCAGCACGCGGGATTGTGTGGTGGAGCAGTTTTACAAAAAAGCGGGCGCGGGCAGGGTAGTGACAAAGAACCAGTTCTTTTACGATTGTTTTCACCCTACGAATATTGGACATCAGATTATGGCGGATGGCTTGCTTTATCTACTGCAGCATGTGGACAGGAGTTTGATGGATGAGGACACATTGGATTTGTCGACAGTTCCGGCGGCAATCGGTGATACGTTTGAGCAGGTTTGGCTGTATGACCGAAACAGTAGGTCGGATTCTGTAAAGATTTTATCGATTGGGAATTTTTCGGAGACGGATGAGGAACTGCAAGGTGTCGAGATGGATAGAAACTTGACACAGACCAAAGAATTTCCTTATAATTGGAAACATGTAAAGGGAGCAGAGCCGTTTGTTATGGAAGTTTGTTGTACCAGCCTTGTGATGGTGAACAAAGATTCGGGTGCACCGGACGCGGGTTGTGCGCAGGTGTTTGTGGATGGGGTGGCAGTGCTGCTTGCAGATCCGAAGGTCAATGGATGGACACACTGTAATCCATTAATCTGTTTCCAGAACAAGGAGCGCAGAACATGGCACGTTGAGGTCAGAATGCAGCCGGGAGATGAGAACAAGGAATTTACAATACTTGGTTTTGGCATAGTGAGCTGAGAGTCCTGCCGTTGATGATCGGCGCTAAGGGCGGCTGGTTCTGTGCGGTATAGGAAATACCTAAATAGAGAAAGAGGAAGGAAAAGGAAGCGAAGGCGGTTTATTGTCGGGCTATGATGATTAAATTTAGCGCAAATATCACGTCAAGTGGGGCGTACAGGTGGCACAAATGATTTTTTAAGCACACTTTCGTACAGACCGAATTGTGCAAGGACACGCAGAAGCTTCCGAACGGATTTAACAATGATTTATAAGAATTTTGATGAGAAGGATATGGAGCGCTTGAGTGAGCAGCAAAAGACAGAGATCAGTGACATAACGATAAATCCGATTACAAGATTGGACTACCCCGATCCCGACGTGATACGCGTTAGCGATATTTATTATATGGTCTCAACAACCATGCATTTTATGCCGGGTGGGGAGATACTGCGATCCTATGATTTGGTGAACTGGGAACATGCAGCTTTTGTGTATGACCATCTGGATAGCACGCCTGGACAGAGACTGGAAGGTGCACAAAACATCTATGGCAAGGGCATGTGGGCGGCTTCTCTGCGCTTTAACAGAGGAGTGTTCTATGTCTGTTTTGTTGCAAATGACACAGGAAAGACTTACTTGTATACATCAGAATCAATTGCGGGACCGTGGAAAAAGCAGCAAATTGCAGGTTTTTACCATGACTGCTCCCTTTTGTTTGACGGGGATGATGTGTATATTGCATACGGAAATAAGGACATTTATATCACACAGCTCAATGCGGATCTGACAGCGCCTCTTATGGGGGGGTTGCATCGTCTGGCGGTTAGTGACGTGGGACACCCCGGGCTTGGTTATGAGGGAACACATTTTTATAAAATAAATGGAAAATATTATCTGTTTTTTATTCATTCATTGCGGGACAGATGGATGCGTACCGAGGCATGTTTTATGGCTGATTCCATTGACGGTGCATTTATTGGCGGGGATGTTCTGATCGATGATAGAGGATACTGTGGTCAAGGGGTAGCCCAAGGGGGGATTGTTGACACGCCTGATGGAAAGTGGTATGCGGTGCTGTTTCAAGATCACGGCGCAGTCGGCAGAATCCCCGTGTTGGTACCTGTCACATGGGATGCAGGGTATCCTGTGTTTGGGAAGGATAGACGAATTCCACAGCAATTTGAAGTGCCATTGCCATACAAGAGAGCGGATTATAAATATGAGTCATTAGTACAGAGCGATGATTTTAGAAAAGTGTTGGGGCTTTCAAAAGAAAAGGAGTGTGAGCGATATGGTTGTTATGGTCTGAAAAGCGTGTGGCAGTTTAATCATGAACCAGATCTGCGCTTGGTCAGACAAGATACTGAGAGTGGTATCTTATGGATTGAGACAGGAAAAGTATGTCAAAGTTTGCTGCAGGCGGCAAATGTGCTGACACAGCGCATGTTTTTTCCGCGTTGTACAGGTGATGTGACTGTGGATGCTTCCACACTGAAAGTAGGAGATTATGCTGGACTCTGCGCATTGCAGGGGTGTTATGGCATGGTTGCGGTGACACGGAGGAATGATGGATTTTATATTGTGATGAAAAGTAGAACGGCTGAGAATGACTCCATGCAGGCGCCAGAGAAGGCCGTGGAAGGAACAGAATGGGAAACGGTACGAATAAAACAAAGTACAGTGCGGTTGCGAATTGAAGCAGACTTTGCGCAGATGAAAGATGAGGCGAAGTTTTTTTATTATGATGGGGAATACAATAGTGAATACGATGATAATTCTGATAGTAGACACAATGGAGAATGCAGATGGAAGCCGATTGGCATTGCGCAGAAGTTGTATTTTAAATTAGACCATTTTGCAGGTTGCCGGTTTGGATTGTTTGTATACGCCACAAAGGAAATTGGTGGTAAGGGTGGATTTTCCCGATTTCGGTATGATGCAGTTGTGGAATAACATTCTAAATAACATTATTGAATAAGAAAGATATGGGGCTGTCGAAAGAAATGATATTTTGACAGCCCCATTTCCGTCTTGACTTTTCAATCGGAATAATGTAATATTTGTTTAAATATTACATACGTAAGAATTACGTAGAGAATGGGGGAGGAAATGGTTGTGTTAAAGGAATGGATAGACAGGTTTTGGAAAGTAAGTTTGATAAAAAGAAATAGAATGTTATTGTTAGTTGGAATGATTTCTATTATTGTGTTTATGATTACGGGTTGTAGCGATAACTTATCAAAGGTATTAGATATTCGAGAAACAGCGAAGGACAATGAAATATCCTTTGTATCGGATATTGGAGTTGCGGCGTTGGACAATGAAATTGTAAATGCAGATAATATTGCCGCAATTTATCGCGATATTTATGAGGAAGCAGTCAAAACAAATACGTTAGGCAGTTTGGAAACAAAGGAGCACATTGTTGTCAGACTTGGGGAGCATGGATATGTGGCTGTTGACAGTGAAAATCAGGTTGATATGGCAGGGGCAGAGCAGGCAGTGAAATTTTGCAAAGCAGTAGAGGAAAAGAAAAGTGATAAGCTTACAATTATAGTGATTATGGAGTTGGGATTTCAGAAATTTGACTTGGAAACAGAGGATGGTAATGTAAATATTGTGAAAGGATATTACCAGTATGATAAAAATGGCTGCCTTCAAAACAAAAGTATGGTAAATTATGCGGCTGACCTGTGGCAATACACAGAGGAAGGGTATATAATTTTGGAGGGAAATTATTTTTCGGATGAAAACTTTGTGTTGACATTAAGCGATGCAATGGAACATACAGTGTTACGAGTTTTGCCGTTAGATGAAAAATGTAGAGAATGGAACAGGAAGTTTATTTTGCCAATTGGCTACGGTCAGAATAATATCTTTCTCACAGATTGGAATGAGGAAGACTTTGGAGATTTAAATTTTTATGATGTTTTTGATAAATTTTACCCAATTTTATATGGACAGCCTGTTCCTTATGCCGCAAATGAAAATCTAGGAGTTGAAACAATTTATGAGATTCCAGAAGAAATATTTGAAAATGTTATTATGACGTATTTTAATGTAGAGAGGGAATTACTTCGGTCTAAAACAATTTATCAGCCAGAGAAAGCAAGTTATGAATACAGACCGCGAGGATTTTATGAAGCTGAACATTCTGAGATTCCATATCCAGAAGTAGTAAATTATATGGAAAATGATGATGGAACAATCACGTTAATTATCAATGCAGTATATCCAAATGAAAATACATCGAAATCTTTTTCACATAAAATCGTAATTCGTCCATTAGGTGAGAATCGCTTTCAATATATATCCAATCAGATGCTTTCAGATGACTATGATATATGGTGGCATTCTAAACGTTTCACAGAGGAAGAATGGAAAGAGATAAGTGATAATATTGTTAAAGAAAGCGAGACAGAATCTTCTTTATATTTTCTTCCGCAGGCGAAGAATTGTCTGATAAGTGAGGCGGAAAAAATAGAATTAAAAAATATTGCATTGACAGCAGCAGAGCAAGTGAAGGAAGTGTATCAAGAGATAGAGTTGATAGGAGAATCATCTTTTAGCTCTAATATTAAAGAGTTTTCAAAAGAACAATGTCAGGAGGTTGTTACACTTCTTGGAAGGGAAGGTTTTGTCAGCGTTACAGAAGGCACGAATATGGAAAATTATAAGAAAGTTGAGGATTTTTATACTGCTTATACAAAAAAACAAGATGCAGTGGTAATGATATTTCAGGTAAATCAAGATGGTCTTATTGGAGCGATAACATTTATATATAGAAACAATAAGTTACAGACATATTATGTGGGAATTGGCTGGCAGGAGGGAGGTATACCTGAGATTAAAAATACCTTAGTTAGTGATATTGCGGAGATTAAGCTGACAGAGAAAGGATATTTTATCTATGCACATAAAAATTTGATAGCTCATTCTAGCTTGCGTCAATATTGGAGAATAAAACCACTTTCCGTGAAGTGCAGGGAATTAACAGCGAAATATGTATATGGATTAAGTTACGTAAATTACAATGTTCTTGTAACAAATTGGGATAGCAATAATGTAGAAGATATTCTGATGCCTTGTATGTTTGAAGATATCTATCGAATTTATAGTGGAGAAAATTTAAAGGTGGAAAATTGGAGAATACCAGCAAACATCTATGAGAAGCTAATGACAATATATTTCCCAGTGTCAATAGAACAGTTGCGGGAAAAGTGCGAATATGATAGCAGTAGCAATAGTTATGCATATGAAATGATATCAGCAAGCCCATATCCACCTTTTGGAGAAGTTGTTGCATATACAGAAAATTCTGATGGAACAATTACGCTTTATGTCGATGGTGTATGGGCAGATTACAATTCAGATTATGCTTTTGTAAATAAAATTGTAGTACAACCGTTTGATGATGGGACATTTCGGTATCTGTCCAATTCAATAGAACAGAAGGAGTTGGAAGTGCCAAAGGTAGAGTTTAGAAAAAATTAAAGTTTTTTAAGTACATTTCAACAAGAGGACATATTCTGGATAAAAGATTTCAAGAGGTTCTATAAAAATAGGAGGTTAGCATTATGCGCATTTTGATTGCGGAGGACGAAGTGGAACTCGCTAAAGGATTAAAATTTCTATTGGAAAAAAATAAATTCACAGTAGATATTGTGCACGATGGAGCAGATGCCTTAGATTACTTTCAATGTGCAGAATATGATGTTGTTGTATTGGATATTATGATGCCCAAAGTCAATGGTTTGGAAGTGCTGCATCACATCAGAAAGTGTCGTTCAAGTGTCCCTGTGCTGATGCTGACAGCCAAAGCGGAGATAGAAGATCGCGTGGCAGGACTTGAGGCGGGGGCGGATGATTATCTTCCAAAACCGTTTGCGACCAAGGAGTTTATTGCGCGTGTGAAAGCACTTTCGCGCAGGAATGCAGGATACACCGACCTTGTATTATCCTTTGAAGATGTGCAGTTGGATTGCAACCGATATGAACTTACTTGTGGGGAACGGACAGTGCGCCTCAATAATAAGGAATTTCAGTTGGCAGAATTATTTTTGCAGCACCCACATTTTGTGTTTTCTGCAAATCATTTGATGGATAAAATCTGGGAACAGGATTCGGAAGCAGACATGAATGTTGTATGGACGTATATCAGTTTTGTGCGAAAAAAACTTCGACAGATTGGAAGCCGCGTCGAGATACGAACAGTGCGCGGAGCTGGATATTCGCTGGAAGGATAAAAAATAGAAGAAAAGTGGAGGCGTAATATGCTGAAAAAAATGCAGCGACGGTTTATTATGGCAGCGATGGCTGCTTTTGCCACAGTGATGCTTGTGCTGGTGGTGGGAATTAATATCGTCAATTATTATAGGACAACATCGACGCAAGATGGCTTGGCGGCAAGCCTTTTGGAATATGAACAGCGGGCGTATGAACACAGAGCACGCAGAAACGCCTCGCAAGATGAGAACCCAAAGGAACATGAGCGAAGAACGTCTGCACATCAAGAGCCAGAGTTTCCGCCAATTTCAGAAATGCCAGGTGGAGGGCCAGAAGCGCGCTTTACCACGCGTTTTTTTGCTGTGTATTGTGATTTGTCTGAGAATATTGAGGTTATTTCAAGGGATTATATCTATTCGATAGATGAGGAAACAGCCAAAGCATATACAGCAGCAGTTCTTCGGAAAGGTAAAGAAAAGGGGTATTATGGGGATTACCGTTATCATGTAAAGGTAGATGATGCGGGAAGCACAGTTTTGTTTTTGAATGTGACATCTGCTTTACAGTTTATGAGATCTCTGTTGATTATCTCATTGGTGATAGGATTTTCTAGTCTGCTAGTTGTTTTAATTCTTGTTGTGTTTTTCTCGCGATATGCTGTCCGACCTTATGCCAAAAATATGGAGCGGCAGAAACGTTTTATCACAGATGCGGGGCATGAGCTGAAAACGCCGATTACATCTATTGCCACAAGCGCCGATATTGCGGCGATGGAATATGAGGGAGATGAGTGGATTTCTAATATTCAGAAACAGACAGCGCGTTTGACCCGCCTTGTGGGTGAGCTTGTGGCGCTGTCAAGGTTAGATGAAGAGATTCCATTCCCTGAAAAGAGCACTTTCTCTTTGAGTGATGTCGCGTGGGAGACTGCGGAGCTATTTGCGGTCCGCGCGAAGGCAGAAGGAAAAAATTACTGTCAAAATATAGAGGAGCAGCTAACAATATATGGAGATTGCAATTCTATACAGCAGATGATTTCTATTTTGCTTGACAATGCAGTGAAATACTCTGATGTGGGTGGGGAGATTCATTTGGATATATATCGAAAGCGACGCAAGGTTTGTATAAAAGTATCAAATACCTGTGATTTGCCAGACGGAACGGATTTAGACAGACTGTTTGACCGTTTTTATCGCGTGGATGAATCGCGCGCTACCAACACTGGAGGAACGGGGATTGGGTTGGCAATGGCACAGGCGATTGTAGAAACGCACGGCGGAAAAATTAAGGCTGAGCGCACAGATGAAAAAACAATCTGTTTTAAAGTGATCTTGTAAATCTATCAAAAGGGCTGGGTATGCAGCCTGAAATAGTCTAAGCATTGCAAGTGTCATATGAAGTTCATTTCCTAATGATAATTCACAAAATCGAAACAACTTATTTTAAGTACATTTTAAGAAATCACAGTATATTGGTTAAAGGGCGTGTGAAAAGTGCTTTCTGTCAGAAATAGTACTCTACAGTCGGAAGGAATATGACAAGAAACACAGTCTTCTATAAACTGTGCTTCAAAGATGTCATATAAAAGAATTGGGCAGGCGCAGCGGCTGCGTTAATTGAATTTTGTGCTGTGTCAGCCTGTGTGAAAGAGAATGTATGAGTAAGGCAATGGGTATTATGGCAATGCAGATGGCAAAAGTATTCTCCCCACACGTCCCTTGTTTTGCGTCAATATACGGCAGATCGGAGGGAGTTCTAGGAGGGGTTCTATGGGGCAAAAAGAAAAAACATTACAAGAAATGGACGTTCTGGTAAAAAAGCGGAAATGGAAAAACAGACTGGGAATTGTGGCGGTGACGGCGATTGTCATTGCGATTGCAGCAGTGAGTTTGGGCAGTTATATAAGAACGAGACAGACTGCTATAAACAACAGTATGGAGGACCATGCCCAAAATGGAAATGGAAATTTCCATAGAGAGTCAAGCGTGGTTATGGCAACAGGAACAACTTCTGTGGGTGTGAAAGCAGTTACTTTTGCAATTGATTTTTTGGAAGATACAAATCTGTATGTGGAGGAAGTCTATCTAATAAATGGTGACAGCGTTGAAGCAGGTGATAAATACATAAAATTTACGGAGGAAAGTATTGCGGATGCGAGGGAAGAATTAAAGTCTGCTGCACTGAGCGCACAGTTGGCTTATAGGAGTGGGCAAATATCAGATGGAGAGAGCAAACTACAAGCGAAATATACTTATGATATGGTAATGCTTGAGTCACAGTTTGCCAAACAGGTTTACGACAACACTATCGCACAGTTGGAGGCAGACTATGTGCAATCTGCAAAAATTTATGAGGAAGCACAGCAGGAGTATCAGGAATATCTTGAGCGTGTGCAGAATAATACCTTTTATGATGACTATCATATTGCCACTTTGAAAGAGGCATATGAGGAGGCAAAGGAACTGTATGCGGATAGAATGGAATATTGGGAAGTGACAGAGGAAGAGTTGAAAAGTGGTTCCTCGGAAACTATGGGAACAGCAGGAATGATGACGCTAAGCGGTTCTGCGGGAGGAGAAACAACTTCTGATGAGGAGATAGAAGAGGAATTGAAATCAAAAGATGATTTAGAAGAGGATTCAGAAGAAGATACTGAATCCAAAAAGGATTTAGAAACAGATACAGAATCAAACGATAAATCTGACAAAGAAGATACGGAATCAAAAAAAGATACAGACAAAGGGACATCTTCCCCAAGTGACAGTGCAGAATTTGCGGGTTTTAGCAGTATGGGCAAACAGGAAAATCAGGATTCTCAGAATGAAAGAAAATGGATTATAAAAACAATAAATCTTTTGGAGCAGGAAATGGAGGAGGCGGAGGAAAATTATACGACTGCTCTCAAAGAATATGAGGATGAGACAGCGTCTGCGGAATTGAATCTTCAGAAGCTTTTCAATAAGCTTGAAACAGCGAGGGAGGATTTTACAGATGCGGAGGTGTCTTATCAAAAACAAGCTTTAAATGCAAAGACTGTTTATGAGACATCTGTGGCAAAGGGGAAGACTGCACAAAACGAGTATGACACACAGCTAACAAGCTTGAAAGACAGTCTTGATAAACTACAGGATGCGCAAAAAGAGGCAGACAGCAATCTTGCGGTGTTTGAAGCGCTTGTGGGAGACGGGTATTTGTATACAGAAGAAAGCGGAACGGTTTTGATGTTAATGGCAGAGGAGGGAAAGGTGCTTGCAGGCGGCAGCATGATATTTGCTTACAGCAATCCAGAACAGATTTCTGTCTCTGTGTCGGTAAGTCAAGATGATATTGCCAAACTGTACGTTGGTGAGGCAGCATCTGTTGTTATAGACGACGTCGGAACTTATAGCGGTTTGATTGAGACAATTAATCCGATTGCTTCATCAAACAGCAGAACGGCGGTCAGCTACACAGTGACAGTAAACTTGCAAGGAGATGTGAGTGGACTTGATGCTAACTTGACAGCGAGTGTGATATTTGGAGAGGATACAACCCCAGCAGTATCATCAAAAGACGAAACGTCAAGTCAGGGAGATGTGCCCAAAGACCTTGCAGATACCATATTTGACCCAAAGGAGGATGAAAATGGGCAGTCAGGAAGAGCAAACCAAGAGACACATGACACGCAAAACTAAAAAGAGTCTAACATTCTTATGCATTGTGACTGCGGTTATCATTGTGGCTGCATGTTACACAATTTTTATAAAACGTCAACAAAATGTGCAGCATTGGGAATATAGCGAACAGATTGTCCAACAGGGGATTTTAAAAAACGGTGTGACGGAGAGCGGGACGGTGCAATTTGGTATTACCTCTCAGGTTTATGACCTTGATGTATCTACGGATAGCGATGAAGAGGAAGATGAGGAGGACGAAAATTATCTAAAAGTGCAGGAAGTCTATGTGGATGTTGGGCAGCGAGTTCAGGAAGGGGATAAAGTATACCAATTTACACAGAACAGTATTGACTCTGTGCGCAAGGCACTCACTTATGAGAAAACAGAGGCGCAGATTGCGCTTGCGACAGCACAGACCTCGTATGAGATCGGTGTGCTGGAGGCTGAACTTTCTCGAAATGAAACACTGCTCGATACAGCACTGGCACAGACCTCATATAATACTACTATTGCCCGGATCTCTAATAATATGGCAGCAAAAAGCCTTGAGATACAGCAGCTATTAAAGGACATATACAAATTACAGTGCGATCTGACAGAGGAGGAGTATCTCGAAAACAAATCTGATATTGTAGAAGCATATGAGGATGCGCTTGAAGGCGTTGAAGATGCAAGTGCAGATTATGTCACAAACAAGGTGGAGGCAGCGCAGACATTTCAGTCAGCCAAAACAGCTTATGAACAGTTTTTTAGCAAGTTTGACGAGTCAAGCCAGCAGATTCAGGATAAGGTTGACGAAGTATATAAAATAGAAATGGAAATCACATACAATCAGCAATTGTTAGAAAAAGAACTGTTGGCAGCTCAGCAAGATCTGAGAACATCAACCGTCAGTGGCGAGATTGCAGACGTAAAATATCAGAGTAGTCTGACTAGCTACGAGAATGCACTTTCTAAGGCACAGCGGGAACTTGAGGAGGCCACAAAAAAGCTGGATGCTTTTGAGGAATTTGTGCAAGATGGAACTGTCTGCGTAGAGGGAAGTGGTATTGTTACCGAAATAGGGTATGAAGTTGGGGATTATCTGACAAATACTGGCACGTTAATTGCGTTTGCAAAAGCGGAGGATATGACAGTTTCTGTGGACGTTTCTCAGGAAGATGTGGTGACAATGAAAGTGGGTGATGCGGTGGAATTAAATTTTTCTGCATATGAGGAAGCGGTCTACCGCGGTGTGATTCAATCGATAACAACAACTGCTACAAGTAGAAATTCAGCCACCATCAGCTATCCAGTAGTGGTTTCGATACAGGGAGACACTTCCATGCTTTACAGTGGCATGACAGCAGATGTGACATTTGTCACGGAAGAAGCGGAGAATATCAATTATGTTCTGCGGAAAGCAATTGTGGAGGAAAACGGTAAGAGTCAGTTGTATATAAAATCTGGAGAGGCGTATGTACTTACTCCTGTAACAACTGGATTTAACAATGGCACGTACATAGAAATTAAAGATGGGATAAACGCAGGTGACAGGTACTATATTAGGACACAGGTCCACGAAGGAGACGCAGATGAAGAGTAAGACAAAATTGCTGGCTGGTATCGGAGTGGCGACAATAATAGGAATTTTGGTCTTTTCTCTGCAATTTGTGGGGCGTGGTCAAAATGAGGAAGGGATTGTATACAGAGAAACGAAGGTTGCGTATGGCAGCCTTACAGTCGGAATCACAGAGGAAGCGACAGTGCAGATTGGTACGCTGGAACAGCGGTTTGATTTGGATATCAGTGCACTTGTGGACAGTGGTTCCACATCGAACAATCAGACAACAACTAGTGCCATGCCCGGGGGATTTGGCGGTATGGGAACTGGCGGTACCGGAATGATGTCTTTTGGTTCATTTCATATGGACAGTTCCGTGTCACAGACCCAATCGCTTGAAGTTGCAGATGTGGAGATTGCAGTTGGGCAGGAAATAAAAGAAGGCGATCTGCTCTATACGCTGACAGCCGAAAGTGTGGATGAGATTCGGGAGGCGCTCTCGGAAGATATTAACGATACAAAGGCAGATTATGAAGCGCTGCGCGTCGAGCAGGAGGCGTCAAGGACACAGGCGCAGCAGGGATATGACACTTATGTTACAAACGGCAAATATGCACAGTTAATTTATGAAAATGAGTTAAAAACATATCTGGATGCCGTGGAAGATGCAGCCAAGGACGTGGAGGACAAACAGAATACTTACAATGAAAAATTATTGAAACTTGCAGAGCTTCAGGAAGAATATAATGAAGCGTTAGCGTTTTTGCATGAGGCACAGGGGGCAGTCTCGGAGAACTATGAAGGGCGATATGAGAATGCATATTATTATACGGTTTATTTAAATACAAGAGACACGGCACAAAAACTTGCAGATCAGTTTGAAGAACAGATTGACAGCATAAATGAGGAGCTTGAACAGCTCTCACTTGATATGCAAACGGCAGTTCGTACTATGAGCCAGTGTCAGATTGACTATGAAAAAGCAAAGCTTGATTTAGGACAAACACAAGAGATAGACATCTATTACGCTGACAAAGCATCCGAATGGTATCGTATACAGACGACAAGTCTTGACAATGAACTTTCATCTGCAAAGAAGCGCTATGACACGGCAGTAGAGAAACTTGGAGAATTTGACCGTTTTGTACAAAATAATAGTATCTTCTCTGAATACAGCGGTGTTGTGACAGAAATACTTCTCTCGGAAGGAGATACTTTGTCAGGGGGAAGCAGTTTGGTGGTACTCAACAATCAGGAAACTGTGACAATGGCTGTGTCGCTTGGCGAAGACGATTACAGCGCGATTGACAAGGAGGGCACAGTCAATATTGTCTTTACTGCATATCCCAATGAAATTTTTTCTGGCAAGATAACAGATGTGTCAGATGCAGAGTATGACAGTAGTTCTGGAACTGTGTACTATACAGTTACTGTAACGATACAAGGGGAAGTATCAGGATTGTATGAAGGGATGACCGGAGATGTGACTTTTGTGACAAAAGAGATGAAGCAAGTCTGTTATGTGTCAAATCGCGCAGTTTTTAGGGAAGGGACCAAATCTTATGTCAAGGTGCGTGATGACAATGAAAACATTGTGAAACAGGAAATTACGACAGGATTTTCAGATGGTATCAATGTGGAGATTATAACAGGACTTTCCGAGGGGGATATTGTCCTGATTGAGAGCAAGGTGGGTGAAACATGAGAATTTCGGAATTATTAAGGCTTGTCATCATCAATCTTTCTCAGAATAAGTTTAAGGTTATTCTTACTTCTGTTGGAATTATTGTGGGTTCTGCCACAATTATGATGGTGCTTGCGATTGGCACAGGCGGAAAGATAGAAGTTGCAGAACAGTTCAAAAACCTTAACGCGGGCGCTATCGATATTTCTTATGAATCCAATGCCATTGCATTTGGTGACAGAGGAGAAAGAGGAACATCTGGCAGAGGTGGAATGCCAAACGGTGGCAGAATACCAGGTGGTGGAATGCCAAGCGGCGCTGGAATGCCGTCAATGAATGGTTTTTTTGGCAACTGGGGAGGAGACAGGGACAGAACCAATCAGGAGAAGATTGTCCTTTCTACAGATGATATGGAGGATCTTTCTGTATTTGTTCCAGACATTTCTGATGTGACCATATCTTACACAACGACAACTGAGGTGGAGGGCGGAGACCTAGAGTCGGCGGGTTCCTACACGATTGCAGGCGTGAAGCATAATTATATGAGTATAAGCAACCTCTCAATGATAACAGGAACATTTTTAACTGTTGAAAATGATGAAAACAAAGAAAAATATTGTGTGCTTGGTTATTCTATTGCAAAGGAGATTTTTGGGAGCGTGTATGCTGCATATGATGAAGTGGTTTATATCGACGCAAGACCATATGTGGTGAGCGGTGTACTGGAAGAGATGGGAAGTGTATCATCGGGCATCAGCCCAGACACTACTATTTTTATTCCTTATAGCACAGGGGTAAAATATATTACTGGACAGAATATCAGTCCAACCATCACTGTAATTTCTGTGGATGTCAATCATGTTGACACCGTGATTGAAAATATAAAAACGGTTCTTGCTGACAGCTATGCAAACGCGGAATTTACTATTTCCGATGCAGGAACCAAGATGGAAGCGGCGTCAAAGTCCAATGACACATTGCAACTTCTTCTGATTGCAATGGCGATGATTGTGTTTATTGTGGGTGGAATTGGCATTATGAATGTGCTTTTTGTTTCCGTGAAGGAGCGGACAAATGAAATCGGTATCCTTAAGGCACTTGGATGTTCCAAGCGAGATATTTTATTAGAATTTTTGTTTGAGGCATGTTTTATGAGTTTTATTGGATCAATCCTAGGCGTACTTATTGCGTTTGGCATAACGCCTGTGATAGAAAGTTTTTCCGTTAGAGTAGAACTATCCGCACAGGGGGCATTGCTGTCACTTGCATTTGGCGTGATAACAGGTACAATCTTTGGTTTTTATCCGGCATATAAAGCATCATCACTGATACCTGTCGTCGCATTGAATCAGGAGTAGTATAAAATCGGATATTTTACCATCTGGATTTAAGTGCCGCTAAAGTGGGCGAATGGGAATTAGGGAGAAAAGAAAATGGTGAAAGGTAAGAATAGAAAGAGCAAAAAAGGACTGGCAATCGTTTTATTGATTCTGTTTATGGTGGCAGGTGCAGGAGTCTGCTATTGCTATTTGCCGCAAGCTCACGCGGCAGATGAAAGTGAAGAACCTGTTTTGGAAGAAGGACAAGAGTATACATACGCAAAGATTACGTCCTTATTGGGCAATGAGATGGAGTATATTATTGTTGAGGCACATACAATAGATTTTGCGGATTCTGACGAAAAGAGCAACAGGAGAAAAGAAAATGGTTTCGGTGAAAATGCCAGTGGAGGAAAACGGGGACAAACGACACAGAATGAAGAAATGCTATCAGCGGGCGAAATGCCAGATATGGGAAATATGCCAACAGCAGGCAAAATGCCAGATATGGGAAATACGTCATCAGTGGGCGAAATGCCAGATATGGGAAATATGCCAACAGCAGGCAAAATGCCAGCCAAAGATAAAGGTGAGGGAACCAACAGATCAGGGATACAAAAGTCTTCCACTGGAGATAACACAACCAACATACAAGGTGCCACTATTATGACTTATGCAGAGACAGATGTGACAGGACAGATGCAAATTCCTGTAGGCACAGAAGTAGAAACAAAACTTGGCACTATCACAACATTTTCACGCCTATCTAGTGGAGATATTATAAAAATGCTTCTGCAAAAAGATGATACTGGAAAAAAAGCATTGATGAAAATATGGATTATAGAGTAGGGGGCGCAGACGGTGGAGGAAAAAATAATAGAGATACAGGGTGTCAATAAAGGTTACAGACTTGGTGATGATATGGTTCCTGTCCTAAAAGATATTAATTTCACAGTAAAAAAAGGGGAGTTTGTGGCAATCCTTGGACCATCTGGTTCTGGTAAAACGACACTAATGAATATTATTGGGTGTATGGATGTGCTGGATTCTGGTAAATATTATCTCAATGGCAGAGCAATCCATAACATGAGAGAAAGTGATTTGACAGAAGTGCGCAATAAAGAGATTGGCTTTATTTTTCAAAATTATCAACTGATTCCAACCTACAATGTGATGCAGAATATTATTATGCCTTTGCTTATACGCGGTATGGGGCATCGGGAGGCAAAAAGGCAGTGCAGTGAGATTGTGAAACTTCTGGGTATTGCGCACAGACTGGAACACAGACCAAATGAACTCTCTGGCGGTCAGAAACAGCGCGTATCGATTGCAAGAGCATTGGCGAGCGAGCCAGCAATTCTTCTTGCCGACGAACCAACTGGAGCACTTGACAGTGCAAGTGGACAGGAAGTGCTAAAGCTTTTTGGAAATTTAAACCAACTGGGGAATACCATTGTCATGATCACGCACGACATAAAAGTGGCTAAGGCGGCGCAGCGTATTGTGTGCATTGTAGATGGGTGTCTGTCTGCGTATGAGGAGAATGGATAGAATATTTTATAAAAATGCAACAAGATTAACTATTGACTTTATTGCCAGTGTATGATAGCTTTTTAACAATTAAGCTGCAAAGGAGACTTCTAAATGAAACAACAGCTTTCTGGCTTAAAGGATTTAAAAGAAGTCCGCTTGCATGGAACGAAGTCATTTCCATGTGCAATTTATCGTACACACTCTATAAAAAAGGGTGTTTTTGTAAAGCATCACTGGCATGATGAGATAGAAATTCTGTATTTTTCGGGAGGAGAATTTCGTTTGGAAGTGAACATGGAATCGCTTCCAATCCAATCGGAATGTTTTTATTTTATTAATCCTGGCGAATTGCACAGTATTATTACTGAGACGTCCGAAAGTTATTGGGAAGATGCTGTTGTCTTTTCGCCTGATATTTTGGGGTTTGATTCTGGTGATGAAGCGCAGATTCGCCTGATAAAACCGATTCAAAATGGAAGACTCCTTTTTCCACGCTGTATTGTGCCACAGCATCCAGCATTTTCTATGATACGCAATGCATTTGTTGATATTATGCGCGCCTTTGGATTGCAGACAGAAGAACCACTTGCGGGACAGGAGATGACACGTTCTTGTTTGGAAGACAGCAGTTTGGTGACAGATAATTTGACAAGTCAATTGTATGTTAAGTCCTCTCTAATGTATATTCTTGCTACACTTTCTGCTTATGGGCTTTTTACACAGACAGAAAAGAATTTTGACAGGCGCGTGGAAAGTATTAAGACTGCCCTCACGTATATTAAGGAAAATTATTATAATAGAATTTATATTTCGGATCTTGCTGCGCAAGTTAATCTGAATGAACAATATTTCTGTCGTCTTTTTAAAAAGGCGATTGGACATTCTCCTATAGAATATTTGAATGAGTATCGAATCCGGCAGGCAAAACGCCTTTTGGAAAAGACGGATTTGCAAGTGATGGAAGTCTGTCTGGAATGTGGTTTTAACAATTTGGGAAATTTCCTTCAGGAATTTCGGAAACACACAGGAACGACACCATTACAGTATCGAAAACAGATGGAGTTCTTCTAAAAGTCATAATACCGTAGTTTTTTATCAAATAATCGTAAGACATTTCATATAGATGTCATTAAAATATAGATAAATATCCTATACAAGCTGTATCTATTATTTCTTCACAGTTCATTAGGAGGTGCGATTATGAAGAGAAAATGGTGGTATGACAAAGTTGCATATCAGATTTATCCCAAAAGTTTTTATGATTCCAATGGAGATGGCATTGGCGATATTCCTGGCATTATCAGCTAATTGCACTACGCAAAGCTCCAACCTATAAACAAACAATTGTGTATGGTACTTTGGAACCAGTGTGGGTAGAGCGACACAACCTGATGCCGTATTATCCAAAAGGGGAACGGACATTGCTGGTGGTTGGAAATTATCAGCAAGCGGAACAAGAGATTATATTGCCAACAGCATATCAAAATGTATTGTTAAATAATTATCAGGATATTGTAGAGGAGCATGGGACAGTGAGATTGCATGGATATCAGATTTTGATATTGGAAATGTGTGTGTAACTTAGAATGCGCATATAGATAGAAGAAAATAAAAGAAGAGGAAGGATGTTAATATGAACAGAACATGGTGGAAAGAAGCAGTTATTTATCAGATTTATCCGCGGAGTTTTATGGACAGCAACGGAGATGGGATTGGCGATCTGCAAGGGATTATTAGTCGGCTGGATTACTTAAAATATCTGGGAATTGATGTGATCTGGCTCTCACCAGTGTATAAATCCCCCAATGATGATAACGGATATGATATCAGTGATTACCAGGATATCATGGATGAATTTGGCACAATGAAAGATTTTGACGAACTGTTGGCGGCTGCTCATGCGCGCGGGATTAAAATCGTTATGGATTTGGTAGTGAACCATACATCGGATGAGCATAAGTGGTTTATGGAGAGCCGGAAATCAAAGGAGAATGCATACCGCGACTATTATATTTGGCGTGAGGGCAAAGATGCGCAGACACCGCCAAATAACTGGGGTTCTTGTTTTGGCGGTTCGGCGTGGCAATATGACGAAACAACAGATATGTACTATCTGCATTTATTTTCCAAGAAACAACCAGATCTAAACTGGGACAATCCTAATGTGCGCAAGGAAGTCTTTGATATGATGACATGGTGGTGTGACAAGGGTATTGACGGCTTTCGTATGGATGTTATCAGCATGATCTCCAAGACCAAAGAGATGCCAGATGGAAAAGATGGTGATTTTGGACCTTATTGCATTCACGGACCGAATGTCCATAAGTATTTGCAAGAAATGAATGAAAAAGTGCTGTCAAAGTATGATATTATGACTGTTGGCGAAACGTCTGGTGTAACTACGGCGCTGGCACAGCAGTATGCCGGTGAGGATGCACATGAGTTAAATATGGTATTTCAGTTTGAGCATGTAGAGGGAGACGGTAAATATGGAAAGTGGACAGATGAGAAAATCCCACTTGTCACATTGAAGAGAACGCTCTCCCGCTGGCAGACAGAATTGTATGGAAAAGCGTGGAACAGCTTGTTCTGGGACAATCACGACCAGCCGCGCGCTGTCTCACGTTTTGGTGATGACCGTCCAATGTATCGAGAAGTGTCTGCCAAGATGCTTGCTACCTGCCTGCATATGCTACAGGGTACGCCCTATATTTATCAGGGAGAAGAGCTGGGTATGACCAACTATCCTTTCCAAAGTCCAGATGATTTCCGTGATATTGAGAGTATCAATGCATACAGAGAATGGTGCAGCGAAGGCAAATTGTCTCATGAGGTGTTTTGGCCCTGTATCATCTTTAAGAGCCGTGACAATGCAAGGACACCCGTACAATGGGACGATTCGCCCCAGGCAGGGTTTACTGCTGGAACTCCTTGGATTGCAGTAAATCCGAACTATACAACAATCAATGCCAAGGCGGAAACCGCAAATTTTAATTCTGTGTTTCATTATTATAAGAAGCTGATTGCGCTCAGAAAAGAGAATCCAATCATGGTATATGGCAAGTATGAGGCGCTTATGGAGGATAACGAACAATTGTTTGTTTACACCAGAACAATGGATAATGAGAAGCTCCTCGTTGTTTGTAGTTTCTGCGACCATGAAACAAAGTTCACTATACCGGCAGAATTTGTAGGGACATCTTGTCTCATCTCCAATATAGAGAATGTATATGACAAAGCTGAGATGACACTCAGACCATATGAGACTTTTGTGCTGCATAAAAAATAGGAAAAAGCTGTTGTTTTCATAGTTTGAAATATGAAAACAGCAGCTTTTTATGTACATAGGGGTCCATAACCTGACATTTTGCTATATGTCGAAATTTCTCAGCGCAACAGACAAATTAAAAATAAGGTTACAGTTTATTCGTGGGGTTTATGGCAGCAATCAAGACCAACGGCGCATTGTGGTTAGGACGACTAGCGGTGATGTGGAAGTAACAGGTTACAGATTAACAAGATAAAGTTTTGCTTTATTTGGAGAAAAAAGTGTGCTATAATCAATACCGTTGTGATTAGTATGATATTAAAAAAATCGTGTAGGACAGAAAGGTATAGGTATTGAGATGTACATAACATGTTTGGATTTGGAAGGCGTATTGGTTCCAGAAATTTGGATTGCATTTGCTAAGGCAAGTGGTATTCCAGAGTTAAAAAAAACAACGCGCGATGAGCCAGATTACAATAAATTGATGCATTGGAGACTGGGCATTTTGAAGGAACATGGGCTTGGTTTGAAGGAAATACAGGAGACAATCGCAACGATTGATCCAATTCCGGGAGCAAAGGAATTTTTGGATGAACTCCGCACCATCACACAAGTCATTATTATCAGTGATACATTTGCACAATTTGCGACACCGCTAATGAAAAAACTTGGCTGGCCGACTATCTTTTGCAATTCGCTTGAAGTTGCAAAGAACGGTGAAATCATGGGCTTTCAGATGCGTTGTGAACAGTCAAAGCTCACAACAGTCAAAGCGCTGCAATCCATCGGGTATGAGACAATTGCCAGTGGAGACAGCTATAATGATCTTGGTATGATTCGAGCAAGCAAGGCTGGATTTTTGTTTAAGAGCACAGATAAAATTAAAGCAGATAATCCAGACCTTGCAGCATATGAAACTTATGATGCGTTGTTGGAAGCGATTCAAAAAGCAATGGTATAAACATTCGTATGAAGTATTAGAGAACAAGTCCTTCTTCTGTAAGTTGGTATACTTTGTCACAGACCTCTGCAATAAATTTGCGGTCGTGGGAAATACTGATAATCGCACCTGGAAAATCAGCAAGCATTCGTCGGATAACAGGGTTGGAGAGTGGTGAAAAGTTGCGGCTTGGTTCGTCGAGTAAAAGCACGTCACAGCCCGATGTATCGAGGTAGAGCAGCATAACTTTTGCTTTCTGACCGCCTGATAATTCCCGCATAGGATGCGACATCTCATCTGCTGTAAATTTCATACTGCCAAGATAGGTGCGCATCATTGAGATACTTTCCTTGCTGCCATCGGATAAAAATGCCACAGGGGTCTGTTCCATATCCAAAAGTTCTTCATAATTCTGCGGCATATAAGCAACTTTGATATCTGAACGTTGTGACAGTTCTTTTGCTAGAATACGCATAAGTGTTGTTTTTCCGCAGCCGTTTTTTCCAGTGATACAAATATGTTCAGGTCCCTGTATAAAAAGGTGGATGTTGCGCGCAAGCGTGATAGATGTCTGTAAGTCTGGGCTAACAGGAACGCGAAGCGCCTCGAGTGAAAAGTCCAGTACAATTTTTCCGTTCGGAATAAAAGTGCGATTACCAAATTTGGTAAACATTGCTTCCTCGTATTCTGGCAGTTCTGTCATATGTTCAAATTCCTTCTCAAATCGCGCCTCATATGCCTTTACGCGGTGCATTGTCTTTTTAAGGAGTGCTGCGCCGTGCGGGTCTTGACGGCTGATGGCGTTCTGCTGATGTTCCACTTTTTGCTGTATTCGGCGAAATTTTTCCTGCTGTTTATCATATTCTCGCCGCTCATTTCTAGCTTCCTGTTCTTGTTTTTGGAATTGCAACTCTCTGCGGGCAATATAGTTTTGATAATCTGACGCAACAACTGTATAGCGCGGTGTAGTCTTGCGGCGCAATTGTTCTATGTGGATAATCTTATTTGCCGTGTGCTCAAGGAGTGTCTCATCATGGGAGATATAGAGAATTGGCAGTTTGCTGTCTTGGATAAAGTGTTCTAACCAGATAAGTGTTTCGATATCCAAATCATTGGAAGGTTCATCAAGTAGAAGGATTGTCGGATTGTCAAGGAGCAGACGAATAAGTTGTACCTTAATTTTTTCTCCTCCAGAGAGGACTCCAATAGATTCTGATGCATACATACGTTCTGTAGGAAATCCTAGACGAACACACAATGAGGCAAGTTCATTTGTAGTATGGTCGTAAAAACTGTCAGTGGCAGTGAGATATTCATAGATAGAAAGGGCGCGGTCTGTATTAGGAAGTTCTTGAGGCAAATAGCCCAAACATTCCCCTGTACACAGAATTTCGCCGTCATATTCCACATAGTCCTCTGCCAAGGCAGGATTAAACAAAAGTTTTAGCAATGTGCTTTTGCCATTGCCTTCCTCACCAATCAAGGCGCATTTATCTCCTGGGTTGATATGGAAGTTAAAATCTTTCAATAAAATGCGATAATCTTTTTTGTGCCGTATCGTTAAATGTTTTACTTGTAACATAAAATCTCCTCCGTTTTCTGAGAATAGTCCCTCAAAATTTCAGTTCCTTACTTTTGTGGTAGATTTGTCATATGCACATAAATTTAATTAACTTACATCGCATAAATTGGTGGGTATCGAATAAAAATCTTCTCAAAATATTAAGTACAAAGAGACTTCAAGAGCCTATCTATTATTTTTTACTACAACAGATACCTGATTTCCAGGGAAATTTGTCTGTGAAAACACGAAGGAGATTTATTTTTGATTTACATATGCATTGAAAAGGGAAGCGTTTACTTCACGCGGAATGTCCGTCAGCTTGCTGACATATTTCCTTTGGATATCCATGCGTAATCGAATAGAGGAAAATTTTCCCACTCGCTATGCCTTAACGCTTTTTCTATGCAGGAAGATGATGACTGCGCAGTGTTCTAAACTGCATCAGTATAAGAAACTGTTCATAAATAACTGATATACCTTGACTTGTTTATTTGTGAATCGTTTCTAACAAAACAAAAGTACACAATAATAGACATTACATATAAATGATGCAATTGTCTTAAAATAAAAATCTCAACTTGTGTTTTCTGTTTTGTTAATTCATCATCTTCCCACCACCCTTCTTTTAATAAAAGTTTTTTAGAATTTTAGATTTATTTCAGTTTCATATTGTAATAAAAAAGTATCTGCTTGTCAAGTATTCTTTTCTGGAATTATTATAAATTCACACCAAATCATCATAAATCAATACGAAATCTGGCGTGAGTGTGAATTGTAACTTTTCTATAATTCTTTATGACCCGCTTGAGTGATAATGTCTGACACCAAATTTCCACAATATTAGCGCTGGTATAAAAAACCAACAGGCTGCCAGAGGTAAAAACATATAAAATATTGAAGTTTTTTTGCCTAAAATATACAAAAGCGGATAATATTGTATCAGCGCATATGGGATGATAAAAGTTGTAAATAGCAACATCTTTTTTCCATAAATACCAATTGGATATTTTCCAAATTCCCGCGCTCCGTCCGTAAACACATTCATAAACTCAAGTCCATCCAAGGTAAAAAAGCACAGTGCAGCATAGATAAAAAACAGTGCAGAGAAAACAACTGTGCCGCCAATCAGCATAAATATCATTGTGCACACTTTAGAAAAATTCCAAACAACATTACTGTTTAAAATGCTATAGAGAAACATAACAATTGACTGTAATATCTTCCCTATTCTTGTCAACTCAAACTTTGTTCCAAGCACTTGAACAATTTCACTTTGCGGGCGCACTAAAATCCGGTCCAACTCGCCGCTTTTAACTATACCGGAAAACGTGTCAAATCCTCTTGCAATCATTTCAGCGAGTGCAAATTCTAGCAGAATTATAGCATAACACAGCAGTACTTCGCTGTATGTAAAGCCCTCGACATTTGAGAAGCGCTGAAACATAAAAAAGATGCCAAGAAATACATTGAAAATAAGGCTAACGCAATCCCACTGGCTTTAGACGGTGGGTTAAGGTAGCC
>ERZ778510.116-NODE-116-length-77104-cov-80.436748_pt1 | contig 77104 bp, 72 predicted proteins | sample MGYA00510348_ERZ778510 | MGnify/ENA primary metagenome ERZ778510 (study PRJEB29527, sample SAMN07138969) | mouse gut metagenome | material: feces | host: mouse | place: China:Nanjing | collected 2016-01-25 ... | reverse complement strand
AAGTCCCAACTGGTTGTTGGGTACTGAAATCCTACACTTATATATTAGGAGGAGGGCGCACATTTGCCATGCCCGCATTGTAAAACCACAATCATCGACAAATGCGAAGCCAACAAGCCAATCTGTTGCAAATAAAAAGGCGCTTGTCTGCGGTTTTAAATCACAAAACAAGTGCCTGTTTAAAGTTCCATATTCTGTTGTTTTTGCGTCTGGAGGGTTTCTTTCCCGGATCGGCGGTCTATTGGTACTGCTCGGATGGCAATACTTGATTCAGTCAGTGGCGCATGTCACGGAGTATCTTTACGTCTGCCTGAACCGTTTCCAGCTCTTTCCTCTGTTTAGGCAGGGCGGTATCGGCAGTAAAGAAGCCGCCCTTATGCTGGCACAGGACTTCTCCATCCCTACGAGGACGGAAGGAACGCCGGGAAGCAACCCATCTGGCCACGTCTGCGGAGGGAAACCGAAGAACAGAAATTTAAGCGCATTGAGCGACACTGTTTCCGGGTGCTGTCCGACTATTACCATCTCCTGCGCCATTGGAAGGAAGAATACGCCCCACGACAGCCGAATGAAGCATGGAATCCCCGGTTTGTGGAAGCCCTGCAAAATATGAGCCGTCTGGAATATCTGATGGACGTGCTGCTCTCCGGGGCATCCGGGAGCGGGCAGACCTTATCACAGGACACGGAAAGGAAGTGAGGAACCTTGAAAGACGAATGGCAGAGCTTGCCGCCACAGATACGGCAGAAAGTAAAGAACATGGCAGAAAGCACAGAACCGACCCGGAGTGCCACTGAAGTCAAGACCATACTGGAAACCACCGAGAAGGGGGGATTCTGCAACAGTATCCGCAACTGTCTGACCGTGTTCCAGTGCGACCTGCTCCTTTCCGGGGCGGCTGCCTACAACCTGCTGACCGACCGCACCGACATTTTAAAGCTCATCGGCTACAAAAGACCCCCAAACAGCCCCATGACCGACATGGACATGAAATATATCCGGCTGTATCTGGAAGAAACCTACGACCTGACAAGCGAAAAGAAGATACAGGACGCCGACCTAGCCGCCCATCAGAACAGCTACCACCCTATCCGGGAGTATTTAATTTGATGGGGATTAAGAGATAAATAAGTTTTGCTTGAAACAGGGCTGTCGTGAATGACAGCCCTGTTTGTATTATATGCACGAAATGTATTATTCTTTGTAAGTGCAGTTTTCCAGAAATTCTGTTAAGATTGCGGTTAAATCTTCTGAAAAATTTTCCTGACATGTCAGTTCCACACAAATTGCATTATTTTCATATACACCGAAAGCAGATACCCCACGTGCATAGGGATTATTCGCTCCCGAAAAAGTGTATGTTATTATTTGGTAAGTCTGCCCGTTGTAGATGATTTCTTCCTCTGCTGAAATCTCATAATTGGATTTTCCTCTCTCAAGCCAGGAGTCTCTGTTTATCTGTGCATTTTCTGCGTTGGAAAATTCGCCCAGAAGTAGATAGAGTTGGGCATCATACAAATCTACGGTATCACCATCATTATTTTCATAAGGTTTAGCGTCTCCAATTCTCCATGATGCATAGTACAGTCCATCGCTTGCTAGTGTATCCTTATAATCGTAAAGGATAAGGCTTTTGTTTGTGTTGTTGATTTCAAGATGCGAACCGACCTTTAAAAAAGCTGTGTTTTCAATCGGTTCTTTCTCGAGTGTGCTAAATGAACAACCAGTGACTGTCAATAATAGAAAAAGAAAGCACAGTGTTAATTTAATATTTGCGTTCATAAAATATATCTCCTCTAAGCTTCCTTTTTATTTGTATTTTCAGAGGTAGTTCCTCCATAAGCATAGGTGACTGGAAGGCAGATAAGAGGAGGCTTCATTTTCATATTTTCCCGCAGAAGAAGCTCGACACACATTTCTGCCATTTCCGGCAACGGTTGTACAATGGTAGAACATACATAATCCATATCTCCAAAGAGACGGATACCATCATAGCCGATAACCTGTACATCTTCTGGAACGCGTTGGTGCAGACGTTGCAGTGTCTGTATCACTGAAAAAGCAAGGCGGTCCGTCACACAAAAGATTCCATCAAAGGACAGCTTTCCGTTCTGGATGTGATTTAATAGAAATTTTTCAAATTCCTCGTAAGGTGCGCCATCGTCGAGTATTTTCATTTCGTAATGGAGACCGCGGGAAAGACAGCCGTTTTCAAAACCGGCTTTTCGCTTGTTGGGTTCGTTAGACAAAGAGGAACCAATCCGTAGAAAAGCAACATTTTTGCAGCCGAAATCTGCCAATTTCTCGGCTGCAAGCTGTCCTCCAGCAAAATTGTCACTGGCGACACATGGAATACCTGTGCCCATAGCGCGGTCAATGGCGACAAAGGGAGTGTTTTCCTCAATAACTAGGTTTGGATTGTAGGTTAGACCGATAATGCCGTCTACTTTGTTTTGTTGTGCCATCGTGACGTATTCCTGTTCCTGTGTGGAGTCGGAGCCGGTACAGCACAATAACATTCGGTATTTCTGTTTTAGAAGGGCGGTGTTGATGTGGTAGGCGAGCGCGGCAAAAAAAGGCTCTACAATATTGGGGATTAACACGGCGACAGTATAGGTTTTGTTTGCTTTTAACCCCTGTGCATAGCTATTGACTTGGTAATTTAGTTTTTGGATAGCGCCCTCCACACGAACTTTATAGGAGTCACCTACGGGTAGTCCGTTGACAACCTTGGATACTGTGCCAAGAGCAACGCCGGCTTCGCGGGCGACATCTTTCATTGTGGGGGCAGAAGATTCTTTTTTCATATTGAAAAGTCCCCTTTCGGATAGTATGAGATAAAGAACAGCTCAGAATTAATTTTGCAGGGAGAATGCCAAATTTGGAATAAGTTGCCAGTTCGTTTTTCTAATTATGTAATTAGGACATAAACAGATTGATTTATGAACAGTTCCCTGCTGTGTACGTGAAATAGCGTGAAAATATGTATGGTTTACAAAAAAGTAGAACACTATTTTTTCTGTTCTAAATTTGATTATAATTCATAAATAAAAAATTGTAAAGTGGTTTTAAAATAAATTTACGAAACGTTTCATGAAATCATATTTCTAAATCACATACATTTTGCACAAAAATAACTGTATAAAATATATAAATATGTCAAAGAGACTAAGAAATTATAAAAAAAATATTGACTTTTAATAAAGAAAATGATAACGTAACTATAACAACAAATAACGTTTCATGAAATAATGCAATAATAAAACCAAAAAATTTCACGATATATTTCTGTTGATTTCACGAAATATTATATCGGCGTTGCTTGTTGACAAAAATTATGGATAGAGAATTGCTGATGAATCAGAAGTGTGGATTGTGCAGGATATGTCTTAAAATAAACAGATAGTTTGGCATAGTTAGGACCACCTAGGCGCAGAAAAGTGCGAGAAGACTTGCTGAGCAGCGAGATAGTGAAAGTAGGATACACAAGTTATTTATCAGCAGTTCCCAAAATGAAAGGAGAGAAAGTATGAGCAAAAAATCGAATACTAAGAATTCGGCTATGGCGATGTCACTTACTGTGAAACCGACAGTAATGATGGGAAAACCGCTGAAACGCCGGATACTGGACAACTGGCAGCTCTATGTAATGCTCCTAGTGCCTGTCGTGCTAACAGTAATCTATAAGTACATACCAATGTATGGTATTCAGATTGCATTCCGAGATTACAAGGCAAGCCGCGGTATGTGGGGAAGTGAGTGGGTCGGACTGGAATGGTTTGAGCGATTCTTTACGGCGCCGACGTGCGGACGTATGATTAAGAACACAGTACTGTTGAGTTTTTTCAGCCTATTGTGGAGTTTTCCAATTCCGATTATCTTGGCGTTGATGCTCAACCAGTTGCGGTTCCAACGTTTTAAGAGATTGACACAGACTGTACTCTACGCACCGCACTTTATTTCAACGATGGTTATCTGTGGTATGATTCGGATTTTCCTGAGTCCTTCCGGTGGCCTGGTCAACCTGATCGCGGGTACTTCCATTGATTTTCTGACAGAAGCTTCTGCGTTCCGCACCATTTACATTGCCTCTGGTATCTGGCAGGATGCAGGCTGGGGCGTTATCGTCTATATGGCTACGTTGGCGAATGTGGACATCTCTCTCTACGAGGCAGCAAAGGTGGACGGTGCTTCAATGTTCCAGAGGATTTTGCATATTGATATTCCAGAATTGACTTCCATTATGGTGTTGAATCTCATTATGAGTGCAGGCGGTCTTATGAATGTCGGATTTGAGAAAGTGTGGCTGTTGCAAACAGATTTGAACAAGGCGACGAGTGATGTTATTGCAGTATATGTTTACCAGCAAGGTATTGAAAACGCCAAGTACAGTTACTCGACAGCAGTGGGACTGTTCAATACAGCAGTGAACATTATTTTGTTGATTGTGGTCAACAAGATTGCCGGCAAGATTTCTGAAGACACAAGTTTTGTATAGGAGGTGTGATATGAACGCAAAAACAAAATCCAACAATACAACGGGATTTTCTGAAAAAACGAGTGACATCATTCTGGTCATCATCTGTGCAGTCGCTTTGTTTATCGTTGCTTATCCGCTGTACTATATACTGATTGCCTCTGTATCAAATCCATATGATGTGTATGCAGGGAAGACATTTCTGTTTCCAAGTCAATTTACACTGGATGGATATAAGGCGGTATTTGCGGATTCCCGTATTGTGACAGGCTACATAAACAGTATTAAGTACACAGTTATTGGTACAGTATTTTCCGTGCTGATGTTGTATTTATCAGCTTATCCGCTCAGCGTCAAGGATTTGCCAGGAAGAAAATTTATTAGTATCTTCTTTATCTTTACCATGTATTTTGGTGGCGGGCTTGTTCCAACTTATTTAGTAGTGAAGCAGACGGGATTGATGAACAGTATGTGGGCTCTTTTCCTGCCAGGCGGCGTTGGCGTCGGCAATATGATTATTATGAGAAATTTCTTTGAGAATAGTATTCCAAAGGAAATGATTGAGGCGGCAGGGATTGACGGCGCATCCAAGTGGACGACATTTTATAAAATTGTAGTGCCGCTGAGCCGCTCAATTATGGCGGTTATGGTAGTGTTCAGCATGGTAGCGTACTGGAATGACTGGTTTACAGCGTTAATTTATCTGCCAGGTGAGGAGAAGGCTCCACTGCCGTTGATCTTGAGAAATATATTGATTAAAAGTTCCGCAAGTGCAAGTCAGGCGAGCACAATATCAGGTGGTTATGCAGAATTGAATAAATTGACAGAGATGATTAAATTTTCATCTATTATTGTAGCAGCGGCGCCAATGTTGGTTATTTATCCGTTTGTACAGAAGTACTTTGAAAAAGGATTTATGGCAGGTGCAGTGAAAGGTTAACAGGAGAATTAATTATAGAAAGGAAGGAAAATGTTATGAAAAAGACAGGGTTATGGAAAAAGGCGGTTTCTGGTACTCTTGCGACAGGGCTTGTGGTTTCGATGACTGCATGTGGTGGAGGAAAGACTGCAAGTACAGTAGAGCCTGGAACGGCGAGCAATGATGCTTCCCAGACAGAATTTACAATTATGGGCGGTATGAGTGCGCTGAGTAAAGGGTATGAGAACAATGAGGTTTTAAACCAGATGCAGACGGATGCCGGAGTTAAGATTGAGTGGAATTGCATGAGTGATTCCCTTGCGGAACAGGTCAATATCAAGATTGCGGGTGATGACCTTCCAGATGCATTTATGGGTGTTGGATTTAATAACTATGATTTGACCAATTACGGAGAAGACGGTGTGTTTATTGACCTCACGCCATACCTGACAGAGGAGTACATGCCGAATCTAAGTAAGATTCTTGAAGAAAACCCTAATATAAAGAGTGCTATCACAATGAATAACGGCGGTATCTATGGACTTCCTGCCGGAGAGCAGATGGGCACGGCTGGTATTGGTGCAGACAAGGATTACAGCATCTATACAATTCCTCAGTTCTCTATGATTAACAAGGCATGGTTGGATGATCTAGGGCTGGAAGTACCAACTACTTTAGATGAGCTGCACGACGCGCTAAAGGCATTCAAAGATAATGATATGAGTGCAAAATATTATGGAAATGATGCAGGAAGCACAATTCCTATGAGTACAGGTTTTGACCAGTGGTGTTGGGGACAGAATATCTTTTATGCAGGTTTTGGCTTTACCAACTGGCCGAATGATGTCTGCAATGATTTGGTTCTGCGTGATGATGGCAAAGTTGATTTTGTCTGCGCAACTGATCAATACCGGGATGCGCTTACCTATTTTCATGACTGGTATGCAGAAGGATTGATGGATATTGAAATGTTCAGTCAGTCCGATACACAGCTTATCTCAAAATGTTCACAGGGATATGTCGGCGTTGCGACATGGTGGTACATAGAGGAAGTGATGGGTGAGTATGCAAAAGATTATGTATTCCTTCCGATTCTCGACGGACCTGACGGGACGCACAACGTTACTGTACGTACTGGCGGAGGTATTAACAGCGGAAATTTAAATATTACAAAAGATTGTAAGAGTCCGGCGAACTTGTTGAAGTTCTTTGACAAGTGGTATGATCCTGAGATTGTAATGCAGCTTCAATATGGTCCAATTGACACTTATTTTACTCAGAAAGACGACAATGGAGTATGGTTGAGTATCACAGATGCTGAGGCACAAGAAAAATTTGGAAAGAGTGCAGGCGAGCTGAAAGGTGAGTATGAAGTATACGGTCCAAAGCTGATTTTAAGCGATTATTACAATACAACATTCAAGATGGAAGACCGCGCAATTGAGCGTCTGACAGACTTAAATGATTTCTGGATGCCATATGTTGACAGTGCTGTGACATATCCTGTAGACTGTGTATTTACCCAGGAAGAACTGGATACTATCGACAGATATAAGGCAGATTTTGAAAGTACTGTTTCTGAGCAGGAAGGTCTGTGGATTAAGGAAGGCGGTCCGACAGACGAAGCGTGGGAGAGCTATCTCTCAACATTGAAAGACAACTGTGGCATGGAAAAACTGCGAGAAGTTTACCAGGCAGCATATGACCGCTATGCGGCAGCAGCGAAAACAGAATAAAAATGTAAGAAATAAAATTGCTAGAGCTGATGGTCAATTTACAGGCTGTTGGCAGAATGGAGGTTTTTAATATGATAAGTCACATTTTGCGGGAGGCACGAAAATATGAGGAGACAGTGGAAAAGCAGATAGCCAAGGAGGTACGTCCAGACTTTCATCTGTCCGCGCGTGTGGGGTGGATGAACGATCCCAATGGATTTTCGTACTATGACGGGAAATACCATATGTTTTACCAATATCACCCATATGATTGCCATTGGGGACCAATGCACTGGGGACATGCGATAAGCACAGATATGTTGCACTGGGAGCATCTTCCGGCAGCGTTGGCTCCCGATGAGCTTTGTGATATGGATGGATGCTTTTCAGGGAGTGCTGTCACCCTTCCCGATGGCAGACAGCTACTGATGTATACTGGTGTAGTAAAAGAACGCCAGCGCGGAAGGGAAGCGCGGGAGTTGCAGACGCAGTGTCTTGCTGTGGGAGATGGCATTGACTACGAGAAGTATGAAAAAAATCCTGTGTTAGACAAAAAGGATTTGCCGGAGGGCAGCAGTAGATATGATTTTCGGGACCCCAAAATGTGGCAGAAAGAGGATGGTACATATTGTTGTGTGATTGGTAGTCGGCCAGCAGACGGAAGTGGGCAGATTTTATTGTATACGAGTCCTGATGGATTTCAGTGGAAATTTAAAAGCGTGCTGGTTTCAAACAATAATCGGTTTGGAAAAATGTGGGAGTGCCCGGATTTCTTTCAACTAGACGGCAAGTGGGTGCTGCTCACAAGTCCGCAGGATATGCTGCCGCAAAGCTTTGAGTACCACAATGGAAATGGGACACTCTGTCTAATTGGTGCGTTCGATGAAGAGATTGGTAAATTTCAAGAGGAGCATGACCAATCTATTGATTATGGTATTGATTTTTATGCACCGCAGACAGTGCTCACGCCAGATGGACGTCGTGTTATGATTGGATGGATGCAGAATTGGGACACCTGCCAGCAGCGGACGACAGATGTATTATGGTTTGGGCAGATGAGCCTGCCCCGCGAATTGTCTATTAAAAACGGCAGATTGTACCAGACGCCACTGCGCGAATTGGAGGCATTTCGTAAGAATAAAGTGGCTTATCAGAATGTTACTTTTTCAGATGTGATAGAGCTGGAAGGAATCCGTGGGCGCAGGGTTGATATTGAACTGGCAATTCGCCCTGGAGAGGAACAGAATCTATACCATAAATTTGCGCTTCGCTTTGCACAGAATGAGAAGTACCAGACTTCATTGAGTTTTCGTCCGAGAGAATCCATATTGAAAGTGGACAGAAAGCATTCTGGTTCGAGAAGGGCGATTATCCACCAGCGGCGCAGCAAGGTAAACAGTGTAAACGGGGAGTTGAAACTAAGGATTATATTAGATCGATTCAGCGTTGAGGTGTTTGTCAATGACGGAGAACAGGTTTTGAGTGCCATTTTGTATACAGGGCAATCGGCAGATGGAATCTCCTTCTTTGCGGATGGTACGGTGAATATGGATATCGTGAAATACGATTTGATTGTGTGATTGTGAAAGGAAGCGAGTGATTTGAATTTCAGGAATATCCGCAAAAAGCGGGGGATTTATTTGGCGGCTGTCATTTCTGTAATTGCTGTTCTATGTGTTGGCTGTAAGGATTCAGGCAGCAATGCAGACAGTCCGATACTTCATCTTGCCTTTGATGAAAAGGGTGGCACAATGGTTGCGGACAGTGCTGGAAAAGTACAGGATGCCGAGGTGCATTATCTCTATAGTAGTGCGGCATACATGGAAAATAAAGATCCCGGATGGCGAGAGAGTGGTGTGGAGGGCGGTTCCCTGTTGTTTGATGGGTGTTCCACTTATATTGACTACAGAGTAGATGAAATCTGTGTGGGGGGAGATGCTTTTTCCATTAGCGTGTGGGTTGCACCGCGGGCTTTTGAGTGGGACGATCCCAATGCCGCTGAGAATGGAACAGAGCATTTAACTGCAATAGTCAGTCAATATGACAAAAATAAAAAACAGGGAGTGCTTCTGGGATATCAGCGCTTTGGAAGACTGTGTTTTCAAGCTGGGACAGGAGAGGATTGGCTAACACTTTGGGGTGATAATGCAAATCTAAAAAAATATCAGTGGAATTTGGTGACAGCAGTCTTTGACGGCGCCAAAGGAGAGATGAACCTGTATTTGAATAGTACGAAAATTGGTTCAAAACAAGTGCCGGCTGGAACTGCGATCAGCCCTGCGGACAGAAAAAAGTTTTTGGTAGGAAAAAATTCCGACGCGGAACAGATTGCGGCGGGAACCTACAACATGTTTTGTGGCTTGATGGACGAACTGAAAATTTATCAAGGTGTGCTGGTCGGGGAGGAAATTACTGTTGGCGAGATACCAGAAATTGCTTTTGCGGACATCTGGATGGAAAATATTCTAACACAAGATATCTATAAGACACAGTATCATGGAGGTCCTTATCAGCACTGGATGAATGAGCCGCACGCGCCATTTTATTACAATGGTATGTATCACTTGTTTTACCAGAATAATATGGTTGGAACCTATTGGCGAAATATTTGCTGGGGGCATCTGGTGAGTGAGGACATGGTGCATTGGAAACCAATTCAGGAGGCTATTACGCCGACGGAAAATTCGGTTGTTCCTGACGGGGTGTGGTCCGGCGGCGCAGCAATGGATGTAAATGGTGTTCCAATATTGTTCTTTACGGCAGGAAATGACAACTATGCAAAGGACGGATTGATTTCTAACCAGAATATTGGCGCAGCATATCCAGCAGATCTCTCAGATCCCAATCTGACAGATTGGATTATTTATGACAAGCTTGCAATACAGCAGACAGAGGGACAGGGAAGGGCTGGTGAGTTTCGCGATGCCCATATCTGGAAAGAAGGCGATAGTTGGTGTATGCTTGTGTGCACAGGGAGTATGAAGTCGGAAGGCGGAAGCGCTATTTTGTATGAAACAAAGACGCTGGAAGTGAAGCCTGATGGGACAATTGATATGGATTGGAAGTATAGAGGACTCGTCTACGAGATGGAAAATCAACCAATGACCTATGGCACAAGCTGGGAACTGCCAATTCTTATGCCGCTTACAAATGAGGCGGGAACAATAACGAAGTATATCTTTATGATTTCGCCTGCGCCCGCAGGTCTCGCCGACAATAAAGTGTACTATTTTTTGGGTGATTTTAGCGTGGAGACTGGAAAGTTTACACCAGATGAGGACTTTGATAACAATCCATCACTACTTGATTATGGATGTAATGTTTTTACTGGACCAAGTGTATTTGTGGACCCACAGAGCGGTGATGTATGTGTGTTTAGCATTATGCAGGATCAAAGGACAGGCGCGGAGGAAGGTGCTGCTGGGTGGGCACATTGTGTTGGTCTGACAAGAAAAATATGGCTGAATGATGAGGGAACCGATGTGAAAATGCGTCCCATTGATGCGCTGCACTCGCTGGAAAATACTGTGCTGGCGGAGAAAGAAGACCTTACATTGGAGCAGGCAAATGACGTTTTGGCAAATATAAAAGGTGACATGCTCTATATTCGTGTAGAGTTTTCCGCAAATGACGCAAAGGAGTTTGGTATTCAGCTCAAATCAAATGGGGACACCGATAAGACTTCTTATACATACAATGTTGAGATGGAAACCATTGCGGGCGATACATGGAACAAGGGAGGGGCGGCTTCGCTGAATCATGTTTCTGGTCCTCTTTTGCTGGAAGATGGAAAGCTTTTTGTGGAAATTTATATTGATCGCTCTCTGGTGGAAGCATTTTTTAATGATACAAAGTCTATTTCAATGCGTTCTTACAGTGATTATGATTCGCAGGAAATACAATTGTTTTCAGATGGGGACGTTTCCATTAATCATTTATATGTAACAGATATGCAGTCGATATACAGTGAATAAAGGCTGTATAATAGGATAGGAAACAAGATGGCGATTCTATTTGTGTGACTGTAATGTAAATCACAGCATCAGTCTTGTGGCGATTGTATCGGCGCAGGCTGGTGCTGAATTTAAAATAGGAGGAAATGTATAATGAATCGATATGATGTGGTGGCATTGGGTGAACTACTGATTGACTTTACAGAAGATGGAAGAAGCGCACAGGGAAATCCATTGTTTGAGGCAAACCCAGGCGGCGCACCTTGCAATGTGCTTGCAATGCTCTCAAAGCTTGGAGGCAAAACAGCTTTTATTGGAAAGGTTGGAAAGGACTTTTTCGGGGAACAGTTGAAGTGTGCAATCACAGAGGTTGGCATTAACGCAGACAATCTGCTTATGGACGAGGAGATTCACACGACTCTCGCGCTGGTACATACGTATCCTGACGGCGATAGGGATTTTTCTTTTTATCGAAATCCTGGCGCGGATATGATGCTGCGAGAGGAAGAACTCAATAATGATTTATTGAAAAACACAAGGATATTTCATTTTGGTACGCTTTCTATGACAGATGCAGAAGTGCGGAAGGCAACGAAAAAAGCAGTTGAGATTGCAAAGGAAAATGGCGCATTGATTTCCTTTGACCCCAATCTGCGCCTGCCGCTGTGGAAGTCCTTGGAGGAAGCAAAGGAACATACAGCTTACGGGCTGTCTCAGTGTGATGTTTTAAAAATATCTGACAATGAGATTCAGTGGTTTACTGGGGAGAAAGAGTTTGATGCGGGTATTGAAAAGCTTCGCAGGGCATATCCAATTCCACTTATATTGCTTTCCCTGGGAAAGGAAGGCAGCAGGGCGTATTACAAAGAGCTTCGCATTGAGGTGAAATCCTTTTTGCAGGAAAATACGATAGAGACGACAGGAGCAGGCGATACTTTTTGCGCTTGTTGTCTGTACCATGTGTTAAAGTATGGGATTGGCGAATTTGATAAACAGAAACTTGCAGAGATGTTGACCTTTGCAAATGCGGCAGCTTCGATTGTCACAACTAGAAAAGGAGCGCTGCGCGTAATGCCTGCGAAGGAGGAGGTAGAGGCGCTAGTACACAAATCAGTGCTCAATGTCAACAGTTCTAGTATATCGTCTTAATGCGTATTCTCCGTCATGGGCTTCGCCTGGAAAATAGGAGGACATATTTCCGGCAGAAGTGATGCGTGTGACACCGCAGCGTGCAAAAAGTTCTATATATATATTGCGCTTTTCGGGAGTGCAGATGAGTCCGGCTGTCTGCAAAAAACCTTTTTTCCGGCGGAGCACAGGTACAATTTGATCTTGCGGCAATCGTTTGACAAGAACACTACACATCATGGGGGAGAGTTCTAATTCACTGTCCTGACATACTGTGAGGCGGCAGTTGTCCCCACGATATTCGTTGGTATTATTCTGTGTTCCATAAATTAATTGTTCTAAATATTTCGTATAGCGCATTAATGTCAGATATGCGCGCTCACCAATTGCTCTGCTATTATGCTTTGTTGCTGCTTTTTCAAGAATAGGAAGAAAAACTTTGCAAAATTTATGCAGGTCTGTTTCGTCTTGCGTGTTGAGGAAGATAGTTTGACAAGAACTGCACAAAAGCTGTTTGGTTGTGGCAAGGTGCTCTGCAAGTGCGGAAAGTTCTGTTAATATATGGTCTAAATTTGCGGCTTCTGCAATATAGCAGAAGCCCAATTTATGTCCCCATTCAATTAATTTAGCACCAGCAGGCGCAAGGGAACGAACAGCTTTTACAGCTTCTTCTCCGCCCCATACTGAGATTCCGTCCGCAAGATCCGCCATGCGCTGCATTGCGTGAATATCCGTTGAAGGCGTGTCAAAGACCATAATATAGTCTGCGAGTGCAGGTTCTAAGGCGATTAGTCGAGAGATAATTTCAAGTGATAGTCCATTGTCCGCCTGTGGAAGTTTTAATATATTAATATTGCCTGTAAGAAGTCCCTCTGCTATACTAAAGGCAGGTAATCCGTCCATATTTCCGGCTGCAATATGAAAAAGTACACCAAGTGGCATTATTTGACTGCGAATAGCAGATTGATTATTTGAGGGCGCAGTGCTGCCCAACTCTGTTTGTAGTTTCCATTCCAGATTTTCACGAGAAAGCATGGCAGCCGCCAGCAGTTTATACTGCATGGGAGCGTCTGATGGGAGCGTGGCAAGAAGCGCATCTTGTTTTCCGGCAGCAATTTCTCTGCCAAGCGCGTCGATAGCAGCAATTACAGTCTCTGCAGAAAGTGATTTTTTGGTGAGTGTGTGGTTGATGTATGGTTCCATTTCAGATAAGATGCGGTCTTGTTCGGCGCTATCAAAAAGATTGCCTTTATATAGAATCATTGTTTTCTCCTTTTATTATATCAGCGGCACCAGCAGCACAAGTTTTAATCTCCGTGGGTGCCACACGACCAATAATTTCAAGATATGGTGTGTGAATGTTACAACCGCACTTGCTGCCGTTGTGCAGAACACCGAGATCGTCTGTCATGACAGAGAGGATAGGCGTGGCGTTTATCATGGGTGTAATGAGGTTTACAAGTCCGACAGTTTCTTCTGGCACTGGTTTTAAGGTATTGACATCACGAATTATTACACGACTGTACACTGGGACATGAAAATGATGATTTGGGCAGTCACAGTAAAGTATTGGGTGTTCTACTGCGCCAAAAAACTCCACAATATCTTGGTCACTTATGCCAAAAACTTTTTCTGCCAAGTTGTAAAAGGTTGCCTTGTCAGCTTGTTCTGCATAGAATTGTTTCCAGCCACCGCCCAGCATAATTTTAGAACCTTTTTTTAGAGAAATATAAATGCCTTGTTCATCCATCATTTTCATTAGAAAAAAAGTATAGGATGGAAAGCCCATAAAGCGCACAGGGAACATAGAATTGGATAGTTTTTTTAGTGTGGAGAGGATTCCGTTAAAATCTGGCGTATAGGCGCCGTTTTTGTATTTTAAGATATATTTACGGCTGATGGCAGGTGCAAATAGAGTCGCTCCAAATGCAGTCTTGGTGACGGCGGTATGATTGCTGCGGTGTGGTTTGTAACCCATAACAATGTAATGACAAGGAATAAGGGAAATCAGTTGACGTCTATGCATAATTTTGCAGGACATTTTGAGCGCGCAGAACAGACCACCAATATCAAATCCAATTTCGCTAAAGTTTCCACTTGTGCCGGAGGAAGTTGCTCGAATGAGTGCTGGTGCTGATTTCAATCGATGTCGTTTGAACAATAGAGTGGGGAGACAGGGCAAACGTGCTATGTCATCAATGGAATGAAACGAATCCGCGTCAACGCCAAGATGCGCCGCAATTGTTTGGTATTCTTGACAGTGTGTATAGTGATAAGAAAAGTTCTCTTTGACTGCATTGATAAAGATAGTATCGGATTGTGTATCATAAGGATTTTTGACAGAAAAAAGACTGCGGTGATATTTTTTCATAATAACGGCTCTCCTTTTCTTTTGATTATAGCGCAGACTGCGTGATGTGACAAGAATTGTTTCGATAAGATTCAAAAACGAAAGAAATTCGTAAGAATTTGTCAATAGTTTTGAAGAAATAGGCTGTTACAATTATATTAGAGCGTGTGGGAAAGAACTTTTGAGAAGCACGCAAGAAAAAGGAGGCAATGAAGATGTCAAACGCAAATATAGTGCAAACAAATCAATTAACAAAAATTATTGACAGCAAAGAACTTGTAAAAGATGTCAATATTCATGTGAAGAAGGGTGAGATATATGGGTTTCTTGGACCGAATGGCGCGGGCAAGACAACGGTGATGAAGATGCTCACGAATCTCTGGAAGCCGACTTATGGGACGATTGAGTTATTTGGAGAAATACTTACACCAACCTCTTATGAAGTGCTAAAAAGAATGGCAAGTATTATTGAATTTCCATGTTTTTATGAGCATATGAGCGGTAGGGAGAACTTGAACTTGCACTGCGAATATATGGGGTATTATACACCCGGCAGTGTAGATAATGCTCTTAAAATGCTGGGACTATTGGATGCTAGTAAGCAACAGGTGAAAAAATATTCCTTGGGAATGAAACAGCGTCTCGGAATTGCCCGCGCAATTTTGTGCAGACCAGAACTTCTAGTGCTTGATGAGCCAACAAACGGTCTTGACCCTGCTGGAATGAAACAGTTGCGAGATTTGTTTAAGATGTTGTGTTTAGAATATGGAATAACAATAATTATTTCTAGTCATATCCTCTCGGAAGTGGAGAGTATCGCTGATACAATTGGCATTATTGCGCACGGCAGAATGGTGCGAGAGATTTCTATGCAAGAAATTTCCGAGATAAATACCGCATATATAGAACTTACTGTGACAAATACAAAGGCGGCGGCTTATGTGCTGGCCGACAAGTTGGAATTGAAGAATTTCAAGGTGGTTGACGCACATCATATCCGTATTTATGAAGACTGGATTCAAACAAGTGAGCTGTCAAAAGTGTTGGCTCTAAATGATGTGGCAATTGAGTTTATTGGCAGAAAATCAGAAAGTTTGGAGGATTATTTCCTGAAAATTACAGAGGAAGGTGACAGATTATGATAAAGCTGATTCGATTGGAGTGGAAGAAAAATAACATATTAAAATATATCCGAAATGCGGGGATTACAACAGCTATTCTTTTATTATTTATGATTATGATGGCGTGGGAGCTTGAGACAGAAGAGACAATAGAGATGTATGGAAAAGGAATGCTAGATAGTTCCGTGGGATTGTTTGTCCATATGTCCTACATTATTTTTACGGGGGTGATGATTGCGGCGTTCATTGTTGGAGCTTATGAAAAAAAGACAATGAACCTTATGTTTTCCTATCCAATCAAGCGCAGTAAGATTATTTTGGCGAAAATTTGTGCAGTGTGGATCTTTAATTTTCTGGCGATGGTGGGCAGTAAACTTGTGATTTATTTTGGTTTGATTTTGACAAAATCTTTCACAGGAATAATAGCGGAAAGTATTCCGATTAGGGAGTTGTCATTTTGGTTGGATATCGTTCTTGGATCAGCAGCGATGGTGAGTATCAGTTTTATCGCGCTTCCAATTGGCTTGAAAATGAAGTCGTCCAAGACAGTAATTGTTGCGTCAGTGATTATTGTGTGTTTTACACAGGGCAATATTGGATCGGCGACATTGGCGAATAATATACCATTCTATGCGATTTTGCTTGTTGCAGCCGTAGTTTCGATTTATCTGTCTGTCTATAATATAGAGACAAAAGATTTACTATAATGGTATTGTAAAAAGTTTAGCAGGGAGATAAATCTTCTCTACTCAATTTCTTGAAAGTTCTTTCTCTGTTTTTAAATCTGGTGAAAAGATAGGAATTGTGATAAGATAATAAGAAACAGAATGAAACAATAAATATAGGCTGTAGATGCAATAGAGGAAGGAAAATAAAATAATGAAAGTTTTACTGGTAGAGGATGACACAGAAATTGGTGAGATGCTAAAAAACTTTTTAATGACAGAAAATTTTGAGGTGGTAACTGCCTATGACGGGGAAAGTGCCTGCGAAAAGTTTTTTGCAGATACATACAGCATTGTGTTGTTGGATTTGATGATTCCTAAAATCAGTGGAATGGAGGTTATGAAAACAATCAGGGCATCTAGCACAGTGCCAATCATAATTCTCTCTGCAAAAGATACAGATTCGGACAAGACGCTTGGGCTTGGACTTGGGGCAGATGATTATGTCACCAAGCCATTTTCTGTCACAGAAGTGCTTGCCAGAATCAAAGCAAATATTAGAAGAACTACACAATATACGGCGCCTGCTGTTGTGGAGAATGATATTATCACAAAAGGGGAGCTGGAGCTCAACACAAGCGATTATTCGGTTATGAAAAATGGGGAGAAAATCGAGTTGACCGTCAAGGAATTTGAAATTTTAAAGCTTTTAATGAAAAATCCAAAAAAAGTCTATACAAAGGAGCAAATGTATTCGCAGATATGGAATGACGCTTATCTGGGTGATGAGAATGCGGTTAATGTTCATATTAGTAGACTGCGCAATAAAATTGAGGACAATCCCCGCGATCCAAAATATGTCGTAACAGTATGGGGAATTGGATATAAATTGGGAGAGGGGAAATGAACAGAGGAACACAGGCAAAGTTGAGAGAAATCACCAACAAGTTATCTGATATTTTAGAACAGGACACAGATGAGCAAGTGATGGTTTTTACGGATAACAAGACGCTGATGGATTTGTGTGGACAAATTAATTTGCTGTTGCTAGACAGGCAGAAGATAAAAGCGGATTTCCGAAAGCAGGAAATTGCTTCCAAGAAAATGCTTTCAAATATTTCACATGATATCAAGACACCACTCACTGTCATTTTGGGGTATCTGGAAATTATGCGACTGAGTAATTATGAGGACAAAACGCTGCAAAAAGTGGAGTCAAAGGCAAAACAGGTTATGGATTTGATTGACCAATTTTTTACACTGGCAAAGTTGGAAGCCGGAGACAAAAATATTGAGATGGTAAAAATTAACATCTGTGAATTGTGCAGGGAAAATGTGCTTGGTTATTACGAATTGTTGATGCAAAAGAATTTTGTAGTGGATATTGTGATTCCAGAGCAGACAATTTTTGTGCAGGGTGACAGGGAGTCTATTGACCGAATCCTGTGCAATCTGCTGACAAATGCTATACGATATGGCAGTGATGGCAAGTATATTGGGCTTTTTTTGCGGGAAGAGAAGGATTTTGTCTATATTGATGTGATTGACAAGGGAAAAGGGATAGAAAAACAGTTTGCTGCCAGCGTGTTTGAACGGCTTTATACAATGGAGGATTCCCGCAATCGCAGCATACAAGGAAATGGTCTGGGACTTACGATTGCCAGAAACCTTGCTAGACAGATGGGCGGCGATATTTTACTGCAAAGTGAGCCGGAAGTGCAGACGGTATTCACTGTAAAATTACGGAAGTATCTGGACTGTTATAAGGAATCAGATTTTTAGCGAATATAGAGATACTGAGAGGTATCAGGAAAGATTATGTGTAATATAAATGAATTTTTTTGATAGATATCAAATAGAAAATGACAAAAGATTGTTGACATTGAATCAACATCAAAAAAGAATTTTGGCGCTTATGTGTCTGGAATGATTTTAATGAAAAGACAAGGTGGTGAAAAATGAATATTATGTTAATTGTTAATTATTGTATCAATATTCCAAGAGATGAATTTTTTCATGCGGAAAGTGGAAAAGTAAACGAAGAGATGATGGAGCGACTGGAAACATTATTTCCTAAAGAAATTGCATTGACAAAAGAGGTTGCTGCTCAAAGAGAACATCTTATACATTATCCATTGATTGAAAATAAAAATTCCTTGCGGTGTGCTTGTTGCGGAAGATGGTTGTATATGCCAGAACAGGAATATTTACCGGTAAGTCTTGAATACTGTCAAATGGTAGAGGGAATCCCGCTGTGTCCTAGCTGCACATAGGAGTTGGAAGCGGATATGAAAAAGGAGGCATTTGTTCAGAAGTTGAGGGAACAAATGCCGAAGTTGTGATAATAAGCATTGTCAGCACAGAGGTGTTTTTCTATGCCTAAACTATTTTATCTATTGCATTTTACAATAGAGATGTCCATTAAATTCATGAAACAGGCTTTCTTCCTTTTTGGTCATAAATATGATTAACCCGTCATTTTGAAAAGACAGTTGGAACTGTACAGTGCCAACATACGCGTCTATAATGTGTGCTTTTATAAGTAAAGTGCCATCGAATAACCATGCGCCGCTTGCAGCATATTGGAGGTTATAGATGGGGAAAGAACCTGTCTGCATCGAATCTATGCCAAATGAGATAGTATAGGGTGTATTTTTGTGCGTGAAAGACAAAGTTCCTGTATTTTCTCCAAGTAGCACACAAAAGCTTTGAAAATCAGATGACTCATTCTGAACATAAAATATTTCGCCATTTATAGAATAAAAAAATTCTGGAACACAAGCATTTTTTGTGAAAGTGTTTTTGGTAGGTATGTCTTGTGTAAACGCATTTGTCAGAGGCTTGATTGCAAGGGATGAAAGCGTCTCATTGAGTGCCTTTTCTGCTATTTTATTGTGAGGAAGCGCCTGTTTCTGTATATGAGGAAGGAGTTCTTCGTAAAGCGCATCATAAATCTGCTGGTTGCCGCCTTGGATGCTCTGTGTGTCTGCAGTTGTCACACAGATAAGCTGATAATCAGGTAAGAAAATAATAAGTTGTCCGCCCATTCCATAGCAAGTAAATCCGTTTCGTTCATTGCGCCAGAATTGCAAACCGTATCCTTGCGCTTCGCTTGGAAGTGGAGCTGTCACACAGTTTGCTGTCAGTGGGGACACTGCCATATCAATGTAGGAGGAGGACAGTAACTGTTCTCCAAGGACAAGCCCTTTGTGGACGATAAAATAACCAAATTTCATCAGGTCTATTGGGAGTGCAACCAAACCGCTGCCGCCCATTGATACCCCAAAGGGGTCTTTTATCATATAGGATTCTTTGGAAAATCCAAGTATATGCAATTTTTCTTTTAAGTAATCAAGCATATTTTGTCTGGTCAGCTTTTCTACTAGTGCACAAAGCGTATGGGCAGCAGATGTGTCATAGTGAAATACTGTTCCAGATGGATGCGTAGGCGGCGTGGTAAAAAAGCTTGCCACCCAATCCGACGACAAGTCAAGTTTGTAGGTGGTGGAAGCGTGGCATGTGCGCATCATCAACATATGTTTAATGGTCATTTGGGCAATCCATGGGTGTATATCTCCCTGGGCAGGTAGTTTTTCAGGAAAATACTTTATAATTGGGTCTTCGAGTGAAATAATACCTTCGTCAACAAGCAGACCGATTGCGATGGAAGTGAAACTCTTGCTAATGGAAAACATGCGGTGTAGGCTGTTCGCCGTTAAGGGGGCATAATAACCTTCAAAAATTAGTTTGTCACAGTGCATGAGCAGGAGGCTGTGCATGGGAATTTGTCGTTTTTGCAGTCTGTCTGTCAATCGAACGATACATTTGCTAGGAATGCCAGTTTCTTCTGGGGAGGCTTTTTCAAATGTGAGCATAATATGTTCTTCCTTCTATAGATGAAATAATTTATCAAAATTGATGTCCTTTGGCTTGTTGCAGAGTTGTTGAATTATATTTTTATTATATCAGATTTCTCCACCCTTACAAGTTATTTGTTATATTTTGTTATGGTAAAACTATAGTTATTTGTTACTTTTCATGGGTGTGAGGGGGGTAAATTAATAAGGCTTTACTCTTTTTGCAGAATTTGTTATCATTAATTCAAAGAAAAACAGGTGATTGTACGCCAAGTAATGCTGTATATTAGTATTGAAATATTTTTCAGACAAAAGAGAGCAAACTATGTCGGGACAGGGATGTTTATAGTTTGTATACTGTGATTACAGTGAAGGAGGCTGATAAGCATGGAATGGACAGAGGCAATCAGGAAGGCCGTCAGTTATATTGAAAGTCACATCACAGAGGAGATTACGATGTATGATGTGGCGGCATATGTCAATGTTTCCCCGTTTTATTTTCATAAAGGATTCAGTATCCTGTGTGGGTATTCTATAACGGAATATATCAGGAACCGCAGGCTGGCACTTGCTGGGGAGGAATTGATGAGCAGCGATACCACAGTGATAGCGCTTGCCATGAAGTATGGATACGATTCCCCCCGACAGCTTTGCGAAGGCATTTACCCGATTTCACGGATGTTCACCGTCGGCTGTGCGCAGAGATAAAACCATGCTTAAGGCGTTCGCACCGCTGAAATTAACAATATCATTGAAAGGTGGTTATGCAATGGATTACAGAATTACGGACAAAGAGGCGTTTACTGTTCTAGCGGCGTCAAAGACATTTGACTATGAAAATGCAAAGAAGGAGGTTCCGGCATTTTGGCAGGAGCATTATGCTTCTGGAGCAGGAAAGTATGTGTGTGGAATGTTTGGTATTAATATTGACCTGCAGATGGGGAATGAGCGATTTGAATACCTAATTGCGGATATCTACAACCCGTCTGTGGAAATTCCAAAAGAATTTGAAGTGCGCATGATTCCGGCATTCACATGGGCAGTTTTCCCATGCAAGGGCGCGCTTCCACAGGCACTTCAAGATGTCAATGAGAAAATATTTTCTGAATGGCTGCCGGCACTGCACGACTATGAGTTTGCGGCAGGGTATTGTGTTGAGATGTACGACGCACCAGACAAATATCCCAATGGAACAGCAGACGAGAACTATTATACAGAAATATGGCTTCCTGTTAAAAAGAAGGATGTATAATTCGACTCATTCCTCCGTCTTGCACTGATACAAATATCAAGCACTTTGTATACGAGGATTAAAAAAACGGTGTACTAGCGTTATCATAATCCACTGGTTTTAGATGGCTGGTTAAGGTAGCCAAAAGGAATGGTTTATGTTATACTTGCGTTGAGGGAACATAGAAATCAAAAAAGGCATTTATGAGCGTATAATATTTTTTATTTTGAAAATTATGTAACATTTATTTTGAAACACATTATTTGTAAAAATGATGTGTTTTTCCTTATAAAGGAATATTTATTATTTGTTTACTCAGATACAGGCATTTATGGATTTCATTATATTAAGGAGTTGTAGGAAAATGCCTGAAAGGAATGGACAGAAGTGTTTTGATTGCTTTACATAGATAGTTTAGTATAGATAAAGGAGGAGCATGCTATGAAAACAAGACTGCCAATGGGAATTGAAAATTTTAAAGAAATACGACAACAAAATTTTTACTATGCCGATAAGACAGGATTCATCAAAGAACTTATGGAAAATTGGGTAAAAGTTAATCTTTTTACGCGTCCAAGGCGTTTTGGGAAAACTCTGATTATGAGCATGTTAAAATGTTTTTTGAGATCGGCAGTGACAGTATCTTGTTTGATGGACTTGAGATTTTGAGTGAAAAAGAACTTTGTGAGGAGTATATGGGAAAGTTCCCAGGGATTTCTATCACATTAAAAGGAGTAGTTGGAAGAACGTTTGATGAGGCTAAAAGTATGCTTCGACGAATTATTGGCAAAGAGGCACAAAGATTTCAGCTTCTGATGGAGAGTAGTTATTTGACAGATATAGAACGTCAGCAGTATAACACACTTATCAATATAAATCAAAAAGGCGTTTTTACAATAAAAGATGAGGTTTTTTTGCTAACACTGTCCTAATTGCTAAAAAGGCATTACGGGAAAGAAGTAGTGATATTGATTGACGAGTATGATGTGCCACTTGATAAGGCGTATCAATCAGGCTATTATGATGATATGGTAGATTTAATTAGAAATTTGTTTGGGAATGCGTTTAAGACAAATGAGAACCTGTATTTTGCTGTTTTGACGGGGTGCCTTAGAATATCGAAGGAGAGCATTTTTACTGGGCTAAATAATTTTAATGTGTATACGGTCAAAGATGTCTAGTACAATGAATATTTTGGTTTTACGGATGCAGAGGTCAGACAAATGTTGGAGTATTATGGATTTATTGAAAAATATAATGTTATAAAAGGGTGGTATGATAGCTGCCGATTTGGCGCATTTGAAATTTATTGTCCTTGGAATGTAGTGAGTCATTGTCATGCGCTGAAAATGCAGTATTCTATAAGCCCACAGAATTATTGGGTAAATACCATTGGCAATGATATTATTAGGCGATTTATTAATAGGGCGAAGACAACAACCCGTGATGAGACAGAATTGTTATACGATGGATATTTGTAGAACAGATTCAAGAGTGGTTTTAGGAGGAGTCTGTAAAAGATATAGAAAAGCTGGAAAGTTTTTGCAGGGCATTTGCGGAAAATAATACTATAGCAATTGAGAAAGGTTTTAATGATTATCTCTGGAATACTATTAGCATTTGTGACACAAGTGTCAAAAAAGAAATGAAAGAGAATTTCTATCATGGGATTTTATTACGACTTCTGGCATATATGGATGGGTGGCTGGTAAAGTCAAACGCGGAATCGGGAGAGGGCTACAGTGATATTAGTATAGAAATTAGACAACGGGAAACAGGTATCATAATAGAATTGAAGTATGCAGAAAATGGTACTTTTGATGCAGGGTGTCAAGAGGCGTTAAAACAGATAAAGGATAGAAGATATGAGAATATATTAATAGATAATGGTATGAGAACAATTTACCAATATGGAATTGCGTGCTATAAAAAACGATGTAAAGTAGTGTCGGAAACGGTTGTGATAAAGAATTATATTAGCGGTCAAAAAGATTACGGGAAAGAATAAAAGAGATGAATCGGTGGATATGATGGGAGAAACAATAATTGGAGAGAAAATAGTATTATGAATAATTTTAAGAAGTATGACAAAATGAAAGGCGGTCTATATGGGTTGCTGATTGGTGATGCGTTAGGTGTTCCATATGAATTTCATTCTGCAAAGCAAATTCCGCCATATGAAAAAATTGAAATGCAGCCGCCGTTTGGATTTCAAAGGACACATTCCGGCATTAAATTAGGCACATGGTCAGATGATGGTGCGCAGGCGCTTTGTCTGTTGGATAGCCTAGTAAGTTGCGGTTCCTTTCAGTTAAAGGATTTTTCGGACAGATTGTTGGCGTGGTACTTGGAAGGAAAGTGGGCAGTGGACAACGTTGTTTTTGACGTCGGGATACAGACGAGTGAGGCATTGAATGCCTATCGGATTGGTAAAGCACCAGAGGAATGTGGCTTATTGCGTCCGAATGGCAAGGGAAATGGTGCACTTATGCGTGTGCTGCCGCTTGCGCTTTGGCACAAGGGAACTGATAAGGAGTTGGTGTTGGATGCACATGAACAGTGTCTGATTACACACGGAAATTTATGCAATCAAGTATGCTGTGCACTGTATTGCTTGGTGGCACGTTTTTTGCTGAATGGGGCAGAGTTTTCGTCAGCTCTTGTGACTGCAATTTCAATTTTGAGAGAAATTTATAAAGCGATGCCAGAATATGAACAGGAGTTTGAATGGAGTGTGCGGCCGGAAGAACCTTGGATTGGAAATGGTTCTGGATATGTGGTGGACTGTTTGCGTAGCGCATTTATGATTATGAAAGTTGCATCAAGCTATGAGGAGGCGGTGAAACGAGCAATTATACTTGGTGATGATACAGACACGACAGCATGTGTCACAGGCGGGCTTGCTGGAATTGTATTTGGATTTGATGGTATTCCACAGCGATGGTATAAGAAGCTGCGGGGAAAAAATTTATTGAATACATTTATTTCTTAAACGAATCTTAAACATTTACCTAATTGGAATTTAATAAAATACTGTTTATACTTGGGTTGTAAGGAACTGAAAACTGGGGAGAAAAGAAAATGTACAATGTACTGGTATGTGATGATGAGAAAGATATTGTGTCAGCGTTAAAAATTTATCTGACAGCAGAGGGGTATCAGGTGTATGAAGCCTATAATGGGAAGGAGGCTTTGGAAGTGCTCTCGCGGGAGGAAATACATTTGGTGCTTATGGACATCATGATGCCAGTGATGGATGGCATTACAGCTATGGTAAAGCTGCGGGAACAGAGCAATGTGCCTGTTATTATGCTGACTGCTAAAAGTGAGGATACAGATAAAATTTTGGGGCTCAATATCGGTGCGGATGACTATGTAACGAAGCCCTTTAATGCAGTGGAGCTCCAAGCGCGCGTGAAATCTCAGCTAAGACGATATATGCAGCTTGGCAGCAGAGTGATGCCAGAGGAGAGCGAGATATTGACTATTGGGGGCATTGCGTTGGATGACCGCAAAAAGGAAGTGACACTTGACGGAGAAAAAACGGCATTGACACCAACCGAGTACGATATTTTGAAATTTCTCATGGAAAATCCAGGAAAGGTTTATTCTCCAGCACAAATATATGTTGCTGTGTGGAATGACAGTCCCTTTGGCACAGAAAATACAGTGGCCGTTCACATCAGACATCTGCGGGAAAAGTTGGAGTATAATCCGGCGGAACCAAGGTATTTGAAATCAGTCTGGGGGCGGGGCTATAAGCTGGAAACAGGAAAAGGAACAGGTGATGTTTAAGGTGAAAAGGTTAAGAGAGTCTTTGCTGGTAAAATTAATTGCAAGGATACTTTGTATTGTCTCAGTGATAGGGTGCGCTTTGCTGGGATTCTGTTTTTGGATAGGAGTGTCTGAAAATTTAACAGATAAGACACGTTATGAAGTGTTGAGAAATGTTTATGAAAATATCAATGTAAGATATTCTATAGAGGCAGTAAATCATCTCTATTCTGGAAACAGCCGTCATGAAGAATATTTGAGAGAAAATTATTTTAAATATGGCATTCTAAAATCAGATAATCTTAGAGAGATTGATTTTCATGAGCGCAATTCTTATCAGGAAACAAATATGACAGATGATGAGCTGGCAGCACTGGAACCAGAACAGCTTTATTTGTGTAAAATTATAAAAGGGGCAGAGGGGAACCTATACAATATAGAGATGGGATATTATAGTAATGATATGGACAGCGATGTAGTCGATGATAATAGTACAGCGCGCTTGGCTTATTATTATGCGGATAGAATCTGTTATGATTTGGCAAAAGGAATCCTATATTATCGTGCGGAAGGCAATTATTATCCAGTGCAAAACGTGTCCCTTTATTATGAAGCACAGGATAAGCAGATGGTCTATAATTATGTTTATGATTTTACAAATAAAGTTTATCAGCTAATTGATAAAAATGCGATAGAAAATATTCCATGGGTGGAAGAAGCAATAACAGAGTCAAGTGCTTCTGAAGAGGTGCAAGATACTGATCCTTTGGTGGCAGAAATTCTTGGCGAGCCAGGGAATTTCGTAAATTTTGCAGATTTGAACAATACAACATTTAGCTATCATAATTGGGGAACAATACTTTTGGATGACATCAGAAGTATCCGTGGTGATGAGCTAACAATAATTGACTCTAATCGTTTATCGGACACTCTTTTTATCAATAAGCCAGGATATTATTTGAACGAAGATTTTACGCTTGTGGTTGAGGAGGAGGTTTCGCTGGAAAGCTACTGGGTAGCGTCTATCGTTCCCAATTCGGTTCCTGTAAACATTATGAACAGTAGATATAGTCAGAAAGGGTGGATTATCCAATTTTATTTTGATATGACAGACAGAAATTTTGGGCAAAGACTTGGCTTGAGCATATTTGCAATGATACTGTCATTTGTTTTTTTACTCTATGCTGCTGGGCACCGCAGGGGAGTGGATGGAATCGTACTCACACCGTTTGACAAGATTCCAATTGATGTATTTAGTATTATTATCTTTATTGTGGAGATTATATTGGCCCTTTTGGGATTGTATTCTATAAAAGCGCTTATATTGCTAAAATATGCACTGATTTGTATTGGATTGCTGGGTGCGTTTGGAGTGATAATGGTAGCGTTTGCACTTGAGTATCTACTGAGTATATGTGTGCGTTTCAAGGCAGGTAAATGGTGGCAAAATAGTATTTGTTATCGTGTCTACAATTGGTGTCGCAGTGGTTTTGTATATCTTTTAAAAAATATGACTCTGATTCGGAAACTCATTTTTATTTTTGGAATTATTTCTTTTGTAGAGTTTTTTGTTCTGATAAGTTTTAGCAGAGATACAATCTGTGTATTATGGTTTATAGAAAAACTAATTTTTTGTGTTGTTCTATGTATACTGATGGTTCAATTACACACATTACAAAAAGCAAGCCAAAATATGGCGCAGGGAAATCTTTCGTATAAGATTGACGTTGACAAAATGTTTTGGGAGTGCAGAAAACACGGGGAAAATCTGAATCGAATTGGTGAGGGTATGTCGAGGGCAGTTGATGAGCGCATGAAAAGTGAGCGTCTTAAGACAGAACTGATCACAAATGTATCACATGATATTAAGACACCACTCACTTCAATTATTAACTATGTGGATTTGCTTTCGAAGGAGGAATTGTACAATGACAAGGCAGCAGAGTATCTTGAAGTGCTTAATAGACAGTCTTCCAAATTAAAAAAACTGATTGAAGATTTGGTGGAGGCTTCCAAAGCTTCTTCTGGGAATATGTCTGTCGATAGCCAACAGCTTGAGGCTGGCGTTTTTGTGACACAGACAGTGGGGGAATTTGAAGAAAAACTCAAGGCGGCGGGTTTGGAATTAATTGTCAGTAAGCCTGAGGAAACAGTTTATATTATGGCAGATGGCAGGCATGTCTGGCGTGTCATTGACAATTTGATGAACAATATCTGTAAATACGCACAGCCTGGATCAAGAGTGTATGTGAACTTGGATGCAACCAATATTCATGTAAGTATTACATTTCGGAATATTTCCAAATTTCCTTTGAATATCAATGGGGAGGAACTGATGGAGCGATTTGTGCGGGGAGATAAGTCCCGCAATACAGAAGGGCATGGACTTGGACTTTCTATAGCGCAGAGTTTGATGAAGCTTAACAGTGGTGATATGAAAATTATTGTGGATGGAGATTTGTTTAAAGTAATACTAGCGTTTCACAGACATTTAGTAGGATGTAATAACTCAGCACAGGACTTGGCATTTACTGCTAAATCCGTGGAATAGCATAGTAGTTGAGATGCATCTACTGGAACAGAGTGAACAGTAATTCAAAGGCTGAATTGTTACAGTAAATTGGAGGAGAGCGAATATACATTGACGTAGAAGTAATGGTTTGGTATAATAGGAATGGCCTTGGAGGAAAGGCTACCAAACGATTAAGAAGGATGTATACAATGCAAAAATTATATAGATTGAAACGAAATATTGTTATATGTCTGATTGCGGGCATGCTTTTTGGCGGCATGGGGGTTCGTTCCTATGCCGCCGAAGTTGTTGACGGCCAGACGTTGGAAAATAATACAAATGATGTGAATACGATGGTTATTGCAGGAAGCTATGGGACAATTTCAAGGAATGTACGCTGCACTGTGGAAAGGGATGGCACAGTGACTTACATTGCGGCGCTGAATAGCGAGTTGCCAGTTTCGGATGATGGAATGCTTTATTTGTTTGAGCTGGCACCTTTTGAATACGATATTCAGGAAGGTACAAAAGTGCTTGGGTGTAAAAATATACAGCAACTGGAACCGATGCCAAGTTTTCAGTTTCCAGTCAATTTTAAACAGCAGGATACTAGGTTATATTCCAAATTTGCAATGGGAATTAGAAGTGGGGGAGTCCTTCACATGGTGACGGAACCTACATATATTACGAATCCAGAGGCACTTGCATGGAATACATTAAAACGGTATCCGCGCAATAAAAAATCGACGCAGGGGGAAGAGTTTAACAATATTTTTATGGATGGTACTTTTGGTCCACAGGTTGCGTGGAAATTCAAGACGCTTCAGGTGCTGAACACAGGCGACAGCAGGGCGCTGACCCATCCAATGGCTAGGAGAGAGGCAAGAAGGGCAGACTCTAAGAAAATTAGAAATCCAATGTATTATATGTTCAATGCGTCAGACGAGGAAGGTGTCAGGACACTTGCTACCATGATGGAGTATTATGTGGCAAACTCTAAGGGTGGTGAAAATTGGATCATAGGAAATGAAGTAAACACACGCTTATGGAATTATATGGCTTGGACTGATTGGGATACTTATATTAAGGAGTATGCGCAGGCATTTCGTGTCATGTACAATGCAATTATGAGCACAAATGCAAATGCGCGGGTTTTTGTTTGCATTGATCAGGTATGGAACAGGAATTTCACTCCGTCTGACAAAGAATACTATCAGTTTATGGATGGAAAGGATTTCCTACAGAAGTTTCAGGCATTGATAAATTTGGAAGGAGATATTGATTGGGGAGTGGCACAGCATCCATATACGAACCCAATGGGGTATGCTAAATTTTGGGATATGTCGGGCTGCAAAAATGGAAACGCATATGCTGCGCAGGTTGCGGCGGGAGAGATTGTAACTTTTCAAAATCTCTCTGTGTTGACTGATTTTATGCAAACGCCAGCAATGTTGGATACAAAGGGAAAAGTGAGACATATTATATTAAGTGAAATTGGTCTCTCCAACAAGCAAGGAAGTGAGACACAGGCGGCTGCGCTTTGCGCGTCCTATGCCGCAGTGATGGACAATCCATTTATTGATGAGATTATCTATCTGCCCGCATATAGTGACCCAGGAATGGATGCAAGTATGGATGCTTTTTCGCAGACTGTCTACAATGAGATGGATGGGATAAATTCTGCACAGTATCTAGGATGGGCCAAATCGTACATAGGAATTAATGATTGGTCTGAGATTATTTGGTAGCTGGGGTAATTGAAATGAAAAAAGATACAAGAAGTGGTGTTATGGATAAAGTGCGTTTTAGTTTCAGTGAGAGGGACGAAAATTTTTTGCTTTTACGGCATTACAATACATTTGCATTCACACAGGAATGGAAAGCACAGATAGAACAGGAGAATCCAGACACTATAGTTTGTCTGCATGATTTTTCTCTGTCAGAGATTGTCAGTGTATTTGAGCCGTTTCTTGATTTTGTGGCAAGTGCATTTGGAAAACTGTCAGAAGACACTATTGACAAACTTCTTGACGCATGTGATGTCTACAGCTTGCATCGCTCTGTCGTAAAGAGTTTTTTGCAAAGTGGTATGTGCGTCCGTGAAGAAAATCTTTTAATTGATGAGGTTGCATTTGAGCAGGAAAAGATTGCCACAGCCGTTGTCAATGTTATCTCGCACCTTGCAGGAGAACGACAGGTTGTTTTTCTGTTGAATGACATACAATATGCAAATGGATCGACGATGCATTTTATTCATAATTTATTGGAGGATGGGATTTGTCATAATATTATTGTTTTTGCCGCGTACAATGAGGCAAAAGTGCCATTGTCCCATATGAAACCATTGTGGGATAGGTTTTACCGCTATGTGATTGACAAGGGGCTTGTGATTGAGACAAATGCAGGCGAATTAATGGAACAGAAAAATGGTTATAATGATTTTACCTTTTCTGTGGAACGGCTTGATGATTATATTATCCAGATTAATAATCTTATTTTTTTCCTTGATTTTATGCAGGCAAACTATTATCTGGAAATTATCTATAAAATGATTACGGTTGAAGAGATTTCTATTACATGGGAATATAAGTGCCGTATTGTCAGATTGTATACGCTGATATCGATATATACACAGAATTTTTCGCAGGCGCTGCTGTTGTGTGAGAAACTAAAAGAATTGCGGGCGGAGTCCAATGATCTGGCGCTTGACCATGCATATTTTTATTTTATGTGTATGGCACATATGTATAATGGGAGACTTGAGAAGGCGGAACGCTATGCACACAAGTGTCTTGATATCGCAGAGAAGCAAGCGTCAGACTATGATATTTTTATCGCAAAGCTTTTGGGAATTATGGTAAAGATGTCTGGATGGCACAATATTTTTTTCTGTGCAAATGACATACCGATTGACCAGGAAGTGATTCGCATGGCAGAGAAATATCATTTCTGGAATCATCTGGCACATATTTATGTCTATGCTTATGACAATCATCCAGCACTGTTTGCAGATGAGGAACAGATTGAGGACAGGTTGGTGCATTTTAATAAAGGCATTGAGCTGATGCGAAAACTAGGGAATGAGTATTTTATGATGGAGGCATATCGAAATAATGTTATGATAGCTTCCACAAACGGCTATTTTAAGACCGCAAATTATTATTATGAGAAATGCCATGATCTTGTCAAAGGGAAAGATGATTATGAGGAGGCAATGATCTATAATGGCGTCGGGTATATATCTTCTGCAATGGAAAACTATGACAAGGCTTCGGAATGTTATAATGAGGCACTCAGGCGTTTTTTGCAGATGGAAAAGATTGATTATGTCGGTGAAACTTTGTATAATATGGCGATTAACTGCATTATGGCGCAGGATTATAAAAGTGCATATGAATATTTGGAATTATGCTTCCGAATTGTAAAGGAAATGAAGATGAATAGTCTTCGCGTTTGTAATATAGCAAAGCTTGTGGGGCTTTTGGCGCTGTGCAGCCACTATAATGGAAATGCGCTGAAAAGTGCCATCTATATTGAAAAGACAAGACTTTTTTTAGAGCATTTGACGGACAAGAGAAATAGAAAAACAGAGAATGCAATAATACATGATTATACAACGTGCAAGGATGACTTGTTTATCTATTATTTTATTTACGGTTTGCAGCTTGCAACACAGGAACATTATAAAACAGCTTTGAAAAACTTTGAGTTGGCAGCAGGATGCATGGAGGCATCTGCGGGGAATCAGTTTTATATTTTTGGACAATATACGATAGAGTTTGCAAAACTGTACCGATTTCTTGGACAGGAAGAGGACGCACAGCGCCAGCTTTTGGAGGCAATTGATTTCTATGGGCATCAGGGGTGTTATGGCAAGGTAGGGGAATTGAGTGCGGCGTTGGAAGGAAAACAATATACGACAGAAAAGCGAAAGCTTGACCTGCTGCCAGAATTGCGATATGCGGTTGACGAGGTGTTGCGTCACGCTTCTGTCTATAAAGAAAATCAAGAACAGCAAAAGCGCATGAACTTTTTGTCTGCGTGGCAGACAATGGTTGAGATTGGACATAAGAGCAGAAAAGAATTGATTTACCCGGCAGTGTATGCATTGATACATAATTTTAATATCGACAGGTTAATGCTTATAAAATATACAGACAATAGGGCAGAAGAGCTTTTTAATAATACTGGATATCGATATCATGAGGAACGGCGCAGTCGTATTGAGGTATTTTTTCATCGTAACAGGCTAGGATTTGCAACTTCTAAGATTAATAATAATTATACAGATTATTTGGATATTATTTCTCTGTTTGATAAAAAGGAAATATGTTCTATCATTGGTCTCCCCTTTTACTATAATAATTCTCTAAAAGCAGTTATGATAGCATATATCACAATGAAGAACAGCTGGCATTCCCCAACAAACAGGTATCTGTTAGATGAGAGTGATTCCGCAGTTTTTGAGTTTTTGATGCGGCAGCTTCTCAATTCTGTTGATATGCTTGAGGCAAACGATAAGATTCGCTGTATGAATGATAAATTAAATTATCTTGCAGTTACCGATAAGCTCACAGGTCTTTTTAATCGTGAGGGATTTTATGGAAATATTAAAAATATGTTGAAAAGCAGTCACAGTGGAAAGGTGATGCAACCAATTACAATTATGTATATCGATCTGGATAACTTTAAGTACTATAATGATACATTTGGTCATAATATTGGAGATGTCATATTGGTTGAAATGGCAGATATCTTTCAGGAGGAAGTTGGAAATGACGGTTTTGTCACCCGATTTGGCGGTGATGAGTTTTTGATTACACTATATAGTCAAGATAATCTGCGCACAGAGCAGTTGGCGAAAAATATTTACAGACAGATAGAGCTAGGGGAGGGATTTGCGCATGTGATTAGTGGTAAACTTGGAAAGGAAGTTCAAATTCCAAAAGAACATTGGATATCATGTTCTATTGGAATTAGTAGCTTGCGGGCAGTACTTTCTGAGGATGCACTTGAGAAAGTGGTGAAAGAGGCAGATAAGGTTCTTTATGATGTAAAAAAAGAGGGCAAGGGCACATACAGATTTTATGCACGAACTTCATAAGATGTCTATATGTAAAATAACAAAAAATTTCTGTAAAATATTAGTAAAGATGCAATATGAATAGTGGTTGATATTTTTATGATGATGGGTTATACTATAGTTAATCTGAAATGTGCGATAACTCTTGTCATTTTGAACCTACATCACTTTAAACGGGATTCCTACATTGTCTGATCAATGCCATGCCCCCCATTTAGGCCAGGGGAAGGCAGCGAGAAAGATTGCGGTTGCCCACCTAGCATTGGCTAGGAGTCAAAATACAGGAGCCGGCGTTTCGGGGATACACAAATGAAGCAAAGCAGCCTTAACGGGCTGCTTTTGTGGTATAATGTTGACAGAAAGCCCTGTATTGCTTGATTTTTCGGCAATACGGGGCTTTTTTGTTACTAATTCGTTATTAGTTCAATGTTCATTTTGAGTTCTTCAATATTTTTATGGGTGTAAACCCGTTCACACGTCCCTTTCGACTTATGCCCCATGATTCTATCAATGCAGACCTTATTTGCCCCGGCAGAATCAAGGCGGCTTCTGAATGTATGGCGGCACTCATGCGGGGTATGTTGCATTTCCAACTTATCCATGATACCCGCCCAAAATTCCCTATATTGTGTTTGGTTCAGCCTTTTCCCGTTGTATTCAAACAGATACCCGCTTTTTGATTGTTCAATCCGCTTTTGAACAATCGGTTGAATTTTTGAATGGATGGGGACAAGTCGATTTTTCCCGGCAGCGGTTTTTGTTCCCCCAGTAATCGTCCCGGCTTCAAGGTCAACCGTTTCCGTTTTCAGGTCTATCATTTCCGAAATCCTGAATCCGGTGTAAAGGAAGAATAGGATTGAATCAACCCATTCCAATTTCTGGTTGTCCCATATCCGGGCAACTTCTTCATCCGTGAAAATCTCCTTGCTTATTTCCGGTATCGGTGCAGAGGTAAGCAGATCGGAACAGCACTTTGAAATTATGTCCAGTTCCATAGCGAAACGGTCAAGGTGTCCGAACAAGTTTTTGATTGCCCCTTGTGCGGAATAACCCTTCCCGTAGCCATCAATACAATCTTGCATTTGGTAAGATTTGATTTGCTTATATTTCACCTTTTCCAGCTTCACACAATGTTTGTATGCAGATTTCAGGGAACTTTGATTTGAAGTCCCCAATTTGACAGCCCGCTTTTCCAGCCACAATTTATATAGTTTCACGACTTTACAACTTTATAAATGATACCCTTGTTGCTGAATCAACTGTTTTAGGGCATTAATTATTGTATTTGATTTTATGCGGGTTTCGATATTTTCCACGAAAATGGCATAAAATACCTGTTCCCGGATCTGTCCGCTAAGAGCAAACCGAAACTCCTGTACGCTTTCTGCGCGGTATTTTGAAAATGCCTCATCCTGATATGGCAGTATTTTCATGGCACAATAGGCGACGTTTATCAGATTGACCAGCATTTCAATCCCTTTACGGCTCCGCACCATGTAACTGCATAATGACCAGAATGTTTTCTGTTCATAGTAACTGACTTCAATATTCCATCTATATACATATAGAAGTAGTGGGATGAACTGCATGCGGTCGCTTCCCGTCCGGTTTAACGGGGATTTTTCCTGCCACGCGCAAAAAATCTGGAGCTGTTCCGGTAAAATTGTGCTAAAAAACAGGCGCCGGCTGACAGAATCTTTTTTCGGCGCTGTCACGTATGCCATAACCTCCCTTTTGCCAAATATATTTGTAAGCACCCTGCGTGCAGCCATAAAATAGTCACCGATTTTTTCATCAGACAGGGTAAAATCATCCTGAATGGACAGCTTTCTTCCGTGCGCCGCAGGCCTCCCCTTTTTCCCGGATAGTTCGGGAGCCAGGTCATAAATGACGGAGTCAGCCCTGACATTGCCAATAAGGTCAAGGTTTTTGTATTCATCCACAAGACATACAAGGTCTTTCTTGACATACCAGCTGTCACACAGGATGATAACATTTTTCTTCCTGGCAAGTTCCGGCATTATCTGGCGTACCATTGATGTAGCAAACTTCAGTTTGGATTCGCTGCCCAGCCACATACGGTAACCCAGCGGAACGGAAACATAACGGATCCGGTTCTGGTTCCACACAGGCACGCAGAGCATTATGCTTACAAAACAATGCCCGTTGAGATAATTTGAGCCATTGTGTGCCGCATGGTCAAAAAGTTTTGATACATCCTCAAATTTCTTTCCTGATTTGGGAACCATGGTGTCATCAATACACAGAAAGACCGGCTGGGAACCAAGATCCAGGGGTATGAGGTTCAGGGCAGTGCGGGCGGTGATGTTCATAAGCCTGCTATAATCTATATTTGCGTAGGAACAGGCATAATAAAAAGCATTCAGCGATTTATCCGTAATTTTTGACAGAAAATGTCTGTAAAGGAAACGGACGGAACCAGCTGATTCCAAAGCGATCACGGCAAGCAGGAAAAGGAACAGGTTTCTGGCGGTCGGGGAATAAACAGCAACAAAATAAACAGAAAAATATTTATAAAGTCTACCAATTATGTTGTTTTCATCGTATAATAAGTTTAACGTACAAGGTCACTCTCTTTCGTAAGGATTTGTTTGCAAACTTATAATACTACGAAATGTGCCTTGTGCGTTACTTTTTTTCAAAAGTTGTAAAGTGGTGTATAGTTCCTGAAATGTGATTTTGTCCGTCTGTATATCCCACGGATCATTATTGTATTGTGCAAGAAGAATAAGCCCTTCTTCCCTTGTGGTAGTATATCCTATGGGTTTTTGTTTCCCGGATATACCTTCCTTTACAACGTATGGTTTGCGGCGATTCCCTGATAGCTTAGTCACCGTACCATACCCATTAGGTAACTTCATAAAAATCATCCTTTCCTTGATTTTGGAAGGATGAAGTGTTATCATAAGAGTGTGAATCGCCTATAATATCACTTCATCCTGAATTATAGGTCACGTCCCGCTGGTGTTGCAGCACTGGCGGGAATTTTTTGTTTTCATAGTTCGATTTGAACCCCTGAATTTGTATTCAGTTCATGGAATTCTTTAACCAGTTTTGATGCAGAAGGGGGATTATTTTTAATATCGAAACCAATATATTTCAACTCCCCTTGCTCCCCGGTATAGGTAATAATCAAATATCGGGTAGTGGTTTTCACCTTTTTATTTTTTGCCCTTCCTCCGATTATTGCACCCAAAGCCCCAAACATCACGCCCCCGGCGATTGCCCCACCAATACTTGAAACCGCCTGACTTTGAATTTCAGTGTCGGTTTTGATGGACATATCAGTGATTCTCTCTCGTGCCAGCTTGATGCTGGTTGTCCCGGCTTTGAATTCAATTCTATCCGAAAAAGATTTAATTTCACATAAGGTATTTTCTGGAATCTGTAGCCCGTCCACATGATGAAATGCGGTATAAGATAAAATTCCGCTTTGTCGGATAGCTTCTTTGTTAGCTTTTGCCCTTTTCCGGGATTTTCTAATCATTAGCACAATCAGAACCATAACTGGAATTATAATCAATGGCGGCAACCATTCGGGAAAAGTCGCCGAACCGACAGAATTTGTTGTACCTGCAAGTAACATGATAATCTCCTTTCTGATTTTTGAAACAAACTTTTCAAAGTACAAGTAGTTCAAGATAAACCAGTTATTTATTACTATATTTATTTTTAATTTTCATCATAAATTTATGATGATTTCTTCCTTTTGCTTAGAAGTTGGAAGTAACTTGGTGCATCTTGAATTTCCTTGATTTTATGCGTTTTTTAACTTGAACTGCAACTTGAACCATCTTGGTGCCAACTTGGATTTATCTTCCACCTTCACCTTAACCGCTTGTCTTGACAATAGAACATATGTTTGCTATAATTTCTGTATCGCTACCATAGAACGTGCGGCTACATAGAGGGTGAGAAGCATGGACTATAAACAACTCATTATTGAGTTGCTTGATAAAGCGTCAGCCAATCAACTTAGGCGGCTATATCACTTTATCAGGATGTATTTGGGGCTGGACTGATGTTCAGCCCTCTTTTTTCTGTGTCATCAGCGGCAAGTTCTTTCGCTTTCTTTTCTAAAAATTCCCATTCGCTATCAGATAAACCCATGAGCATAGTTACAAACCGCTTTTTAAACTTGGAATCTTGACCGCCTAAAACTTTTCCAGCCCATGCCATTAGTTGATCTTCCATGTCCAATTCTGCAAACATTTCTCCATTCCCATGTCGGAGCCAATTTTCATTGACATTGAATTTGGTGCAGATCAGGGAGATTACAGCATCACTGGGAGCATTTTTGCCAACTTCATATGCTCCAATATTTCCCCTTGATATTCCTATCTTGTCTGCAAATTCCTGCTGTGTTAAATCTAACTCCCTTCTTAGCTTTTTAATCCGATCTTTCAAAATCATCACCACCTTTCTGTTACTAATTATAAGGTCAAAAATGTTGCTTGTCAACAAAATGTTGGTTAATTTCAAAAAGTGCTTGAAAAAAAGATATAAACCAACATATAATTGTAATATACCAACAAAACAAGTAACAGAAAGGGGCTGGATTATGGCAGAGCAGAGTTTGAAACCGATTGTCGACAAGCTTGAAAATTTATTTTCAAAGTTCAATGAAAAGTTTTACGGCGGTGAACTTCAAAAGCCGATCATCACCGTAAGCCCGGACACCACGAAAGGGGCTTATGGGTGGTGTACTTCTTGGAAGGTTTGGAGCAATAAAGAGCCGAAAGCGATTTCCGAAATGAAACCGGAAGAAGTGGAAGCCATGAAAAATGAAGGGTTCTATGAAATCAACCTTTGCGCTGAACACCTTGCAAGACCTTTTGAACATGTTGCCGAAACCCTCTTACATGAAATGGTTCACCTTTACAATCTGCAAGTTGGGGTTCAGGACACTTCCAGAAGCGGGACTTACCACAATAAGAAATACAAGGAAGCTGCTGAACAGCACGGATTGACAATTGAAAAGGATGCAAAATACGGCTGGACAAGAACAAAGCTGAACCCGGAAGCGAAAGCTTTTGTTGATAGCTTACAGGACAAGAAATTTCAGCTTTTCAGGAAGCCGGAACTGAAACTTCCGGGAGCGTCCAAAACCAAACAATCAACCCGGAAATATGTCTGCCCCGGATGCGGGTGCATTATCAGGGCAACGAAAGAAGTTCATGTGATTTGTGGCGATTGTCAAATGGAGTTTGAGGAAGCGGAGTAAAACCCGCTTCCCGGAAAGGTGGAGAATATGACATTAAGAAAATTTCTGGAAGTGCTGGCGGTAAGTATGCCGTTCACGGTTGGGACAATAGAAGGTCAGGGCTGGATCGTTTACTATGACGGGGAACACAAAATTGAAGTCCCTGATTCTCTGGCAGACAGACCGATCACGAACATTTACCCTAGAGAGGGACGGGAAAGAACGGTTGTCTATGGTGTGGAAACTTGCTGTGAACTGAAAGCTGGACTTGCAATAGTGGTTGAAGGTTGCGAGAACGGCAGCATTTAGAGAAAGGCTGGGCAAATGCCCGCCGTAATGCAGCCGTGGACGGTCACAAGTCCGTGAAAATGCAGAGTGACGGACGTACTTTGACAACCGAATCTGTCCGGCAGCGGTTTAGTCACCCGCAAGAGGTAATCAATGTAAATCCTCTGCATAAGTGCCGTGCAAATAAATCTAAAGAAAGGAAGTGGGAACATGTCAGAGAAACAGAAAAAAATCCTTGAAACTTTTAAGCAGGTATTACCTGAAATGTCTAAAGAAGATCAGAACTATCTTCTTGGATATGGTGAGGGTATGGCGGCAGCGTTGAAGAAAAGAGAAAGTGATGGTGAAGAGGATGGACAAACTGAAAATTTTTGAAAATGCAGAGTTCGGTCAGATAAGGACAATCACTATTGACAATGAACCTTGGTTCTGTGGTAAGGATGTTGCTTCTTCTTTGGGGTATGTAAATACAAAGAAAGCACTCTTGGATCACTGTAAAGAACCCTGGGTAACGATTTGTGACCTAGGGGTACAGACGGGAACAAAGGCAGACGGAAGTCCAGCAGTTCAGCAAGTAAAGATGAAGTTTATTGGAGAGCCGAACTTGTACCGCCTGATTACTCACAGTAAACTTCCTTCCTCTGAAAAATTTGAACGGTGGATATTTGAGGAAGTTCTTCCGGCAATCAGAAAAACGGGAAAGTATGAAGTTTCAGGGAAAGAGCAGGAGTACAAACCAACAAGACCGCTTACCAGTGATGATTACATGGATGCTGGAAAAGCAATAGCAAGGTGCGACAATAGACGGCTTCCTATCGTGCTTGACTTATTCAGGAAAGCAGGGCTTGACATCCAGAAAGTTACTGACATTCAGAAGAAAAAGAATCATGAAGAATCTGACAACGAATATTTTATTGGTCTGTTAAACCAGTACGGGTTAAATGAACTGACTGAAAAGTTGGGGATATGCCGGAGTTCTATTTATTATTACCGGATTGGAAAATACAAACCGAACAAAAAGTGCAAGGAACTAATAATCAAGATTTTAACAGAGGATGGTGAAACGGAATGAACAAAGTTTTAGCTGCTGCAATCGTGCATCACCCCGGTATCTGAACCGGGCACTGATGAACAGCCGGGGTTTGATGGTTATGAATATGACCTGACCCAGTACACCAAGGATGAATACATTCAGTCGATTGACGAAAAGAACGCATCCTTAGAAGCTGAAATCACAAGTACCCAGTTGGCGTTGTGTGATGTCTATGAAAATGTTAGGTTAAGAAAGGGGTGAATGAGAATGGCAGAAGTATACGCAAACTTGATTATCAAGGGAAAAAAGACCATTGGTGAAGTCCCTGAAAAATTGGTGGACGATGTGAAAGCGGTCTTGACAGAAAAAGGTTTCCCGGAACTTGCAGAAGGTGATAACTGATGATTTGTCAGCTTATCATAAAAATTCTATTCAGAAAGGATGTGAAAGAAATGGCAGTAATCTATGCAACGCTGATTGTAAAGGGCAAGAAGTCTTTTGCAGACGTGCCGGAAAGAATCAAGGAACAGGTCAAAGAAATCCTGATTGACCTTGATTGCCCCGAACTGGCAGAGTAGTCAGGGGAAGTTTAATCAACTGAAAAAACACGCTATATGACGGTTATATGAAGTCATGTGGCGTGTTTTTTCTTGTCCAAACATCACAAGAAAGAAGGTAAACAGAATGAAGCAGAAAATTTGTGCAGCATTGGGTGCTGTTGGTTCAGCAGCGGCAACTTTATTTGGCGGGTGGGATGCAGGACTTGCAACCCTTCTGATTTTCATGGGTCTTGACTATGTTTCAGGCTTGGTTGTGGCGGGTGTGTTCCACACAAGCACCAAGACCGACACCGGGACACTTGAAAGCAAGGCAGGGTGGAAAGGGTTATGCAGAAAGGTCATGACCCTGTTCTTTGTACTGGTGGCATACCGCCTTGATTTGGTTATTGGTACAAACTACATCCGGGATGCAGTAATCATTGCGTTCATCGCCAATGAAACGATTTCCCTTGTGGAAAATGCGGGGCTGATGGGTGTGCCACTTCCGGCAGTGATTATCAAGACGGTTGACATTTTGCAGAAAAAGACGGGAAGTGAAGGTGAAGATAAAAATGAGTAATTCCAGTTTAGTGACTTATACTAACATATCCGGCAACAAGACCAGTCCAAGGAATCATGTGATTGACACCATCACCATTCACTGCATTGTGGGTCAGTGGACTGCAAAACAGGGTTGTGATTATTTTGCAACCACAGACAGGAGTTGTTCAGCAAATTATGTTGTGGGGAAAGATGGGTCAATCGGTCTTTCCGTTGATGAAGCTGACAGGAGTTGGTGCAGTTCCAACGCTGCAAACGATAACAGGGTGGTCACAATCGAAGTTGCAAGTGACACAAAAGACCCTTATGCAGTGACGGATGCAGCATACAATGCACTGATTCAGTTAGTTGCTGATATTTGCAAGCGTAACGGAATCAGGGAATTGAAATGGAAAGCTGACAAATCCCTGATTGGTCAGGTTGACAAGCAGAACATGACGGTTCACAGGTTATGACGGTTTGAAGGGCTGCGCCGATTACAGGAAAGCAGTGCAAATCATCAAAGATGGCGGTTATGCAACTGCACCCGACTATGTTGAAAAGATTTGCAGCATCATTGAAAGGTGGAATCTGACCCGGTATGATGTGGATGCTGCTGTTTCCAGTGGCACGGTCAACAGCACAGGTTTCCCGCCTTGTCCCTTTACGGTTCAGGTGATTGTGGATGACCTGAATTATAGGGCAAATCCTGAAATGGGTGATAACATCAAGGGACAGACCGGGAAAGGCGTGTTCACAATCGTTGAAGTCAAGAACGGTTGGGGCAAGTTGAAAAGTGGCGTTGGTTGGATTTACCTTGAAAACCCTGACTACTGCATCATTCAGGGGAACACACAGGCACCCGTACCCGCAGCCTTTGAACCTTATATTATCCGGGTGAAGGTTGCTGACCTGAACATCAGGACGGATGCAACCATTGATGCACAGTCCGTTGGGTACACTGGAAAGGGAACTTTCACCATCGTGGAAGAAAAGACCGGGAAAGTAAACAAGGATGGAACTATTGGTCTTTGGGGTAAACTGAAATCAGGTGCAGGGTGGGTCTGTCTTGCGTTTGATGCCTATACAGAAAAGGCGTGACGGTGTGTTTCTAATTTGTTACTAATTGACACCGTTTTACACAATCTCACGCAATCCCTAAAGCTGAACTTTTCAGCAAAATCAGGGGTTTAGCGGGTTGTATTTACTCATAAATTTATGGTATAATGTCGACAGACATTATACACGCCCGAATGGGCATGAACTTACCGTGATTGCGGTAGCAATCATGGTATAAGAATGGGGTTGAAAGCAGTGGTTCTTTCAATCCTGTTTTTTTGCGCATAGGTAGCTATTCCTTATGCATAAAATATAAAGTGCTGAAAGATATCGATATCATGTGATGATTTTTTGTTACAGTTCAGCTTAGGACTGTGCATTACGCTGCAAATTATGACTTTACAAGCTACGTAAGAAAGCGCAGTGGTTAAGATGCATCAAGCCATCCGAAGCGATTTTGCATGGCTTGACGCGTGCTAAGCGGGCTATTATAAAATAGACACAGACGCAATAGAGGAGGAATGAAATATATTTTATGGGAAAGGACTTTTAAAAAGGCTATTTATCATATCGATATGGATTATTATCGTGCTTGGTGTTTATCAGTGTAGCGCCAATTTATCTAACAATGATAAATTTGTTGCAGATACAACGGAGGAGTTCAAGAAGGACAAGAAAGAAGATAAGGCAGATAGAAATGATATGATACAGCAAAAATTGTTGGAGGAGAATACAATAAAAACAATCCTAGATGAAAAGGTTCGCGTTCTAATTATGAATCAGGGATACCAGGGTATTTATCATGCAGAACTATCTATTGTGTGCAATGAGGGAATTATAGTTGACCGAAATGGTAAATTATTAGAATATCCACCAGATTCAGAAATTACTTTTACCAACAAAGATTTTGAAGAGAATCAACCGATTTGTATTGTAGGAAAGAATGAGGGCAGGTTACAGATTAAAAATATCAATAGAAATTGTTCTGCACAATATAGGGGAAAGTTGGAATGTTATGCTGTGCCAGAAGGCATTGTTGTGATCAATGAGCTTTTAGTGGAGGAGTATCTCTATAGTGTTGTTCCAAGCGAGATGCCTTCTACTTATCCAGAGGAGGCACTGAAAGCACAGGCAATCAGTGCAAGAACATATACTTATTTTCATAAAAAGAGTTATGCGTACCCAGAATGGAAGGCGCATATGGATGATAGCACTGCATTTCAGGTCTATATGAATTGTGAGGAGAGGCCAAGCGCTGTTCGAGCAGTAGATGAGACAAAAAATCAGGTATTGACTTACAAAGGTGAGATTGTAGAGAGTTTTTACTACTCAACTTCAAGCGGTTACAATGGTGGAGCGAGTGTTTGGAATGACAGTCCATCGGCGGCAGATGCGTATTTGATTGAGACAGGTGAGGAAATCTATGCAACAGGCAGTACAGAGGGAGAACAGCGTTATCAAATGTTTATTGAGAATGGAAATGAGACAGATATAGAATATAATGATGCATGGTATCGTTGGGATTATGATCGAACGCTTGATAAAAATGGAGTGAAGGAGTTATTACAGAATCTTTATCAATTGTCTCAAACACAACCGCAAAAGATTCGCATTCGGTCGCGTTTTCTGTCTTCTGATCAAATAAAAAATGAGGAGGCAATACAGGATATCCGAATTTTAAGCCGAAAAAAGAGCGGAATGGTGGCAGGAATTATGATTGAGACAGAACATTTTCGGGTGAGTGTAATGTCCCAACATCTAATTCGCCAGGCGTTGGGCTGTGCTAAGGATACGATTACAAGAAATGATGGCAGCAGCTATACAATGGGGGATATGTTGCCAAGCGCATATTTTTACATAGAAAAAATATATGATAAGAATGGAGAAAAGGGGGATACTTTAAAACAGATTATTCTGCATGGAGCAGGATATGGGCATGGCTGCGGTATGTCACAAAATGGCGCAAAAGGACTTGCAAAGAAGGGATTAACCGCCGCAGAGATATTAGCATATTATTATAAGGGAGAGATAAAGGCTGTTGATGCGATATATCAGACAACCAATTAATGACATATGGCAATATGTCTAATGTGGCGAGAAGGAGCTGTCCAAAATGTCTGTTTTTACAAAATTATATGGATTACAAAAACAAATACGCAGGGCTTTTCAGGAAGTGGAGGTGGGAACCTACGCTTCTGGTGCTGCGTTCTTTTTATTCTTATCTTTGATTCCAATGGTGTTAATTGTCAGTGGAATACTACCACATGATGTGATGAATCAGAAGGAGGTAGTAAATATATCGCAAGCGGTTGTCCCCGAAAAAATTTATCAATTTTTGCTTGGAATTGTGGATAGTTACCATGGTAACAATTTAACGCTGTTATCTGTCTCTGCCGTAGTTGTAGTGTGGTCGGCATCAAAAGGGGTTCTTGCACTGATAAGGGGATTAAATCATATTTATGAAGTGGGTGAGACAAGAGGATATCTTCTGTTAAGGTTAAAAGCGTCGTTTTATACAATCTTTTTATTGCTTGCTATCTTGCTTTCTGCCGGTGCACTTATTTTTGGAAATACCCTCGCTGGGTGGCTGATTCCAGACAATGGTCTGGCTGCACATCTGTGGCGCGTTTTTGGAGGAATCAGACATATATTTGTGGCGGGTATGATATCTGTCGTTTTTTGTACAATGTACAGTCTGTTGCCCAATAATCATATGGCATGGCGAGAGCACTATCCAGGAGCAGTAGTGACTTCTGTATTCTGGACATTGTATTCTTTTGGATTTTCTGTCTATATTGACTATTTTGGCGGATTTTCTATGTATGGAAGCCTTACAAGCATTGTAATCGTAATGATCTGGCTGTATTTTTGCATGTATATTTTTTTCTGCGGAGCATTGGTCAATAAGTGGCTGGTGGATGGGTATGTAGATGATTATCTCTCCCAGATTTTATAAATGCAGAAGAGACAAATTTTGTTTTACTAGACAGATACTGTTTCAGTTGGTATAATAAGGAATTGTAGGAAAATCAAAAAATTTGTTTTTTAATAAGTTTTCGACAAGAAGGCGATAGAATGAAGAAAAAGTGGAGTTTGACAAATGTTATTTTTAATGTGGTAACAGCAATTGTAATATTGGCGGCGTCATGTTTGGCATTAGTATTTCCGGCAGATTTTGTATTGGATTTGTTCTGGAAAAAATGTGGGCAGGACAAAATTCAAAGTGTTTCTTATGACTATGGGCAGTTCGCCGGACTTCCAGCAGGGGAAGGGATTCCGAAATTAACGAATATCGAACAATATAATAATTCTGAGGGGATTGAATATGTTACGTTTCGGACGAGTGATATTTTTCCACTGGATGCATATCGCTTGAAAAGTAGCAGTGATGCGACAGACACAAAGTATAGGAGAAAGGGACGTTTGGTTTCATCTGGTGTAGTACGCTGGAATACATATGGGAAAAAAGCTGGTTTTAAACGATATTTGTTTAATCGTTATTATTTGGTAAAGCTTCCAGATGGAAATTATGTAGCGGCATTTCTGGATGATGGAGTTTATCTGCGTTATCGTCTTACAGGAAGTGTGCAACTTCCTGTTGGATATGTTACATATATGAGCGCTGGAGAGAAGAAGTTACTTGCACCTTATATCACAAAATATGGATTAAATGAAGAAAAGATTTTGAAAATGTTTTGTGAGGAACGATATGAACAGTACAAGATATTGAATTATCTGGTTTTAGCAGCAGTCTGGGTGTTAGTTTTAGCTGTTTACCTTTTGATTATAATGTTGGTAGAAAATATACTTGGACATAGACATCAAAATGGTAAAGTGTGATAAAATAAATTGTTAATAATAGATTGCAAAGGACCGCGCATTTGCGCGTTCCTTTAACTTTATGCACATTTGGACGCCCAGCGCGCGAGTAGGAGAAGTAACCTTCCCTATTCGATTAATTGGTAGCATAGTTTAGTTTCACTGTGATTGTCGCAGTTTTGTTTCTGGAACTTGTATCAAATGAACCGCCATAACTATATTCTGAGTTTGAGTTTTGTGCAATAATTTGGAAGACACCAAGATTGGCGCTCAAAAGCTTTGTGGTGTGAGATTTTGTGCCATCTGCAATAATTTCAGCGCGCGTTTTTGCATTTGTTGTGGCTTGCTCAATTAAATCTAATTTTAATTCGTCTAATTTTGTGTAGTAGTATTCTGGTGAATCAGATTCAAATTCTATGTTTGCTTCTAGTAGCTTTGTGATATCGCGAGAAACTGCATCAACTTTGTCGATATCTTCGGAGGTTACTGTAACTGTCTGGGACAAGTCATAACCATCTAAGTATTCCCCAATGCGTTTGCCGTCATCATTGTATTCTGTAACCCAGCGCTGAGAAATGGACACAGAACTGAACGAAAGTTCGGATTCTTCTATGCCATTCTCAATCAAGTAATCCTTAATTACATCAGCGTTGCTTTTAATAGACTTGTACGCGGTTTTGGGTGTTTGGCCATATGCGAAAAAGCTGCCACGCCATACAATTAAGTCCGACTCAAAATCACAGCTTGCTGAGCCAGTGACCGTGATTCCGTTACTGCCAGAATATTTTTTGTAATTTGTGAGGCTGCTAGAAAAGATACTAACACAGATGATTGCGGAAATACCTGCAATTAATGCAATAATCACGGAGGTAGAAAATAGCTTCTTTTGTGTTTTTGGTTGTTCTTGTGGTATATTGGATACCCCATCTCCTAGGATTTTGCTTTCATTTTGATATGTATTTTCCTGCAAGATAATTCCCCCTTTAATAATCTATTTTTTATAATTACTTAATTATTATAGCAGAAAGAGTGTGTTTTTCAAGCCTTTTTTCAATTTTTAAGAATGCCATATAAGTAGTAAACAGTTTTTCCGCTTTAAGGCATTGTATTGTATGCTTTTGGCTGCCTGCGCCTACGTTTTTTGCAATGCACCCTCAAAGAAATATCCTACGCGAGCTGTACATATTATTTCTGCACAGTTCCTTATTTTTTTGCGTCTGGACGGCACACCAAAGACGCGATATACTGTTTATAGGTGATACAATATGATACAACAATTAGGCGTCATGCTCTGCAAAGAGCGTGAGAAAATGGGTGAGACACAAAAGAATATAGCGGAAGGAATTATCAGCATATCAGAGTTGTGCAGAGTAGAGCGCGGGGAGCATGAGATCGATTACTTTACATTGCAGGCATTATTTGAGCGTCTGGGAAAATCAATCGATAAAATGGAGCTTGCTGTGTCAGTTAGTGAGTACGAAGTTATATCGTACAGAATAGAGATCGAACACAGCATAAGGAAACGGGACTGTGAAACGCTGGCGAAGCAGATTTCCAATTATGGTGCATACAATGATAAAAAGCGTCCAGTTTACAGACAGTATGTGACCATGCTACAAGCCATTATGCACTATATTAAAGAACAAGACTATATTGTCTGCCAGCATCAGATGGAGAGCGCGCTTGCGTGTACGCTGGTCAACGGCTGGGTGCAAAGTATCCGTCACAAACAACGTCTATGCAATCAGGAGATTCGAATTATTTTGATGATTGTATACTGCCAGTGGAAACAGGGAAATGCAGATGGATGGATACAACAATTGACAGTGCAGATGGAACAGCTTAGTGAATATATATGGAGCTATTATACGGACGAGGAGGAGCAGGTCAAAATCTATCCGCACAGCGCATGGATGCTTGGGCAGCTCTATATGGATCAAGGCAGGGTGAAGGATGCCTATGCCATATGTTGTAAAGGGAAAAAATGCCTTCAAGAAAATGGTGCCTTATATCCTGTGCTGGAAATGCTGGCGTTAGAAGAGATGTGTCTTGTAAAAATGGGAAGGCAGCTAGAGCTTGACCGATGCAGAAAGTATTATGAGGCGGTGTTGTTTCTGTATAAGGCAGCGGAAATCAATCCAGAACCAGATATGTTGATCAATTTTATGAAGAGTAGTTTTCAGGGAGAGTTTATTATTACGAATGAACTGTTGAAGGATCTTAGGAAAGCAAAGAGGATATCACAGGAGGCACTCTGCATGGGAATCTGTTCTCAGGAAACACTGTCGCGGATCGAGAAGGGGAAGCGGAGTCCGAATAAGAAACGACTCTACAAGATGTTAAAGCGGCTTGGCATGGAGCGTGAAAATTATTATGGGTTTATTGAGGCGGACGATTACAGATTGTACGAAAAGGTGAGACAATTTAATAGATGTTTCCCATTGAGTCATTATGAAAAAGCGGTAAAACTTTTGGACGAGATAGAAAACGGAATTGATATGACGCTGGCTGTAAACAAACAATTTGTCATGACAGAACACGTTATCCTTCAGACAAGAAAGGGCGAATTGCCAAGAAGGCAGGCAAATCAGCAGCTTAAGGAACTTCTTTTCCTTACAATGCCGCCAGCAGATTCAGGTGCGTTTTTTTACAGGATACCATTTCGGACAGAGTTTATGTTGTTAAATCACATAGCAGTTAATCTCAGGTTTGACAATAAGGTGGAAGATGCTGTTTTTATTTATGAAGAATTGATGAAATGCTTTAAAAGAAACAGGGTTCGTATGCAGCATCATGCCGTATCGGCATTTCTTTTATATATTAATTTAGCAGGATTGTTAGAATCTCTTGACAGACTGGACAGGTCAGAAGTAGTTGGGCGGGAAGGGCTTCTCCACTGTATAGAATGCTGCAGGGGGGACGTAGCGGGAAGTATTATGGCAAATCTATCTCTGGTATATTGTAAACGGAAGCAGCCGGAGATTGAGGAAATGTATCTTAGAAATGGGTATTATCTAAATGATTTTTATGGCAGATTTGAGGATCAGTACAAACTAATGGAAGCTTATCGTCAAAAGTTTCACAAAGAGATCGATTCGGTAAAAAATTTTCTTGAAACGTCATAATATTTTTTGAAATAAGATGGTATAATGAAATCGCCATTCGAAAAAATGTTAAGGAGAGAAGAATATGAAATTATCGGATCAGAAAAAAGAAAAATGGGAAAAAACGCTCAGGGATTCGGGACTGATAAGTCTCATAGATACGATTCAGGAGCATACTAAAGGAGATTTGTGGGATCTCAGCCAGATCACAGGGGACTTTTTCTTTACAACGGAAAAGTTTGCATATGTGAGCGGAGGACTGATCGGCAAAGTGACCTTCAGTGTGCCCTACAATAAGATTACAGGGCTGAAGTTCTGCAATGTGGGTCTCATTCCATTTCTGCCGACAGGCATTAGGGTTACATACACCGACGAAAATGGAAAGATACAGAAAAGGAAATGTTCTGTCCGAAAGAGAAAGCAGTGGCTTGCATATCTGCAGGAGAAGACAGGTGTTTTACCAGATTAACCAATAATAGTTTTTACATGGATATATGCAATTTCCATATTGGATTGTTATATTGAAGTGATTTTGTGCAGCCGTTAGGGTTTCCTGACGGCTGTATTGCTTTCTGTTACCTTCTGTAAAAAAGTTCATTGAAAATTCATTGAATTTATAAGTATTATCTGTTACAATAACTTTTAGTTTGTGCACTGATAATTTTATGTAAATCGAATAATCGGTGTAGGTACGAAAAGATTTTTATGATTGGAGCCGCGTATGAGTATTATAGAAAAAGTATTTGGTACACATAGTGAACGCGAATTAAAAAGAATTGAACCCATTGTAAAAAAGATTGAAAGTTATCGGGATGAGATGGGAAAACTTACGGACGAGGAGCTTCGCGGAAAAACTGCTACGTTTAAAAAGAGAGTGGCGGAGGGAACCAGCCTTGATGATATACTGCCGGAAGCGTATGCAGTTGTGCGTGAAGGTGCAAGGCGTGTACTAAATCAGGAACATTACAGAGTACAGTTGATTGGTGGTATCGTGCTGCATCAGGGGCGTATTGCAGAGATGAGAACTGGTGAAGGTAAGACACAGACAGCCTTGCTTCCAGCCTATCTGAACGCTTTGGAAGGAAAAGGGGTTCATGTTGTCACCGTCAATGACTATCTGGCAAAGCGAGATGCGGAGTGGATGGGACAGGTGCATCAGTTTCTCGGACTAAAGGTTGGCGTTGTGTTAAACGATATGAAGCCAGATGAGAGACGCGAGGCATATAATTGTGATATCACTTATGTGACCAACAATGAGCTTGGTTTTGATTACCTTCGTGACAATATGGTAATCTATAAAGAACAGCTTGTATTGAGGGATTTGCACTATGCCATTATCGATGAGGTGGACTCTGTGCTGATTGATGAGGCGCGAACCCCGCTGATTATATCAGGACAGAGCAGCAAGTCAACAAAACTATATGAGTTGTGCGATATACTTGCCAGACAGATGAAGCGCGGTGAAGATGTTCCTGAGATGACCAAAATGGATTTTGTCATGGGTGTGGAACAGGAGGAAACGGGCGATTTTATTGTCAATGAAAAGGATAAGGTGGTAAATCTTACCGCGGCAGGTGTGGAGCGCGTAGAGAATTTTTTCCACATTGAAAACCTTGCAGATTCTGAAAATTTAGAGATACAGCACAATATTATTTTGGCGTTGCGAGCACACAACCTAATGTTTCGGGACCAAGATTATGTGGTGAAAGATGACCAAGTGCTGATTGTGGACGAGTTTACAGGGCGTATTATGCCAGGACGTCGCTACTCTGATGGTTTGCATCAGGCAATTGAGGCAAAAGAGCATGTTAAAGTAAAACGTGAGAGCAAGACACTTGCAACAATTACATTCCAAAATTTCTTTAATAAGTTTGACAAAAAGTGTGGAATGACTGGTACAGCGCTCACGGAAGAAAAAGAATTTCGAGATATATATGGTATGGATGTTGTCGTTGTACCGACAAATCGTCCAGTAGTGCGTGTGGATAATCAGGACAGTGTATACAAGACTAGAAAAGAAAAACTTCATGCTATTGTGGAGGCTGTGGAAAAGGCACATGCCACAGGACAACCTGTATTGGTGGGTACAATTACAATTGAAGCGAGTGAAGAGCTGAGTAAAATGCTTACGCGGCGCGGTATTCAGCACAAGGTCTTGAACGCAAAGTTTCATGAACTTGAGGCGGAGATTGTGGCGGATGCCGGACAACATGGAGCAGTTACAATCGCCACAAATATGGCAGGGCGTGGTACGGATATCAAGCTTGACGAGGAAGCGCGAGCTGCTGGTGGTCTGATGATTATCGGAACGGAGCGTCATGAGTCAAGACGTATTGACAATCAGTTAAGAGGTCGTTCTGGTCGTCAGGGAGACCCAGGTATGTCCCGATTTTATATTTCACTTGAAGATGATCTTATGCGTTTGTTTGGTTCGGAGCGCCTGATTAATATGTTTAATACATTGGGGATTCCAGAAGGGCAGGAAATCGAGCATAAGATGCTGACAAGTGCTATTGAAAATGCCCAGAAGAAAATTGAGAGCAATAACTTTGGTGTCAGAAAAAATCTGCTGGAATACGATCAGGTGATGAACGAGCAGCGCGAGATTATCTATGAAGAGCGCCGTCGTGTTCTTGACGGCGAGAGTATGCGGGACGCAATTTATAAAATGATTACAGATATTGTGGAAAGTTCTGTTGACACGGCAATCAATGATGACATGGAACCAGAAGAATGGGATCTGAATGAATTAAATACACTATTACTCCCAATTGTGCCGGTTCGTCCAATTGTTCTGGAACGTATTTCTAAAAAGAGTAAAAACGGATTAAAGCATCAGTTGAAGGAGGAGGCAGTCAAGCTTTATGAGAGCAAGGAAGCAGAATTTCCAGAGCCAGAAAGCATTCGAGAAATTGAGCGTGTGATTTTGTTAAAAGTAATTGACCGCAAATGGATGGACCATATTGATGATATGGACCAGCTTCGACAGGGAGTTGGACTACAGGCATATGGACAGCGCGATCCACTTGTGGAGTACAAGATGAATGGATATGAAATGTTTGATGCTATGACTGCAAACATTAAACAGGATACAGTGCGCTTACTGCTGCATGTAAAAGTAGAGCAGAAGGTTGAGCGTGAGGAAGTGGCAAAGGTAACTGGAACAAATAAGGATGACACATTGCAGAAAGGACCTAAAATGCGCGCGGAAGCAAAAGTTTATCCGAACGATCCCTGTCCTTGTGGAAGTGGAAAGAAATATAAACAGTGTTGTGGAAGAAAAGCATAAACAAATAGAAAGCAAAATTAAAAAGGTGGTGAACGCAATGGTAGAACTCGACCAGATGAAACAAGAGTTACAAACCTATGAAAGTCCATTAGCGGAAGTGAGGGATTCACTTTGACATCGCGAATAAAGAGAGGCGAATTGAAGAGCTAGAGCGTGAGATGGAGGCACCCGGATTTTGGGATGACCCTGAGCGCTCCAATGGACAGATGAAAGAATTAAAACGGCTCAAAGATACAGTGGATCAATGTAATGGACTCCAGTCACAGTATGAGGATATTGAGACTTTGATCGAGATGGGATATGAGGCAGAAGATGCCGGGATGATACCGGAGATTCGTGAAGAGTTGGATAAGTTTATTGAGACATTTGAGGCACTGCGCATCAGTACACTTTTGTCAGAGGAATATGATAAGTGCAATGCGATTTTAAAGCTTAATGCAGGTGCAGGCGGAACAGAGAGCTGCGATTGGGCAGGAATGCTCTATCGCATGTATACGCGATGGGCGGAACGCAAAGGATTTTCTATTGATGTGCTGGATTTCCTTGATGGGGATGAGGCAGGCATTAAATCTATAACGTTTCAGGTAAACGGCGAGAATGCTTATGGATATTTAAAGTCGGAGAAAGGAGTCCACAGACTTGTGCGCATCTCACCATTCAATGCGCAGGGAAAGCGTCAGACTTCTTTTGTCTCACTGGATGTTATGCCTGATATTGAGGAAGACTTAGATGTGGAAATCAATGAGGATGATCTGCGCATTGATACCTACCGAAGCAGCGGTGCAGGAGGACAGCATATCAATAAAACTTCTTCTGCAATTCGTATCACGCATATTCCAACAGGCACCGTTGTGCAATGCCAGAATGAACGCTCCCAGTTTCAGAATAAAGACAAAGCAATGCAGATGTTAAAGGCAAAACTGTTTTTGCTCAAACAGGAGGCAAACGCAGAGAAACTTTCAGATATACGTGGAGAGGTCAAAGAGATTGGTTGGGGAAATCAGATTCGTTCCTATGTGATGCAGCCTTATACCATGGTAAAAGACCACAGGACCAATTTTGAGTCTGGGAATGTTGATGCAGTTATGGATGGTGGGTTAGATGGATTTATCAATGCCTATCTAAAGTGGAAAAGCAGTGGTACGACATCATAAGACTGTTATGCGTCTTACAATGATGGAGATTTTGCAAAAGTCAATTTCTTAAGAATTTTCAGGAGAGTCTTTCATGAATAGAAATGGCAGAAATAATAAAAATTATCCTGTGCTAGTGGCTGTTGTTGCTTTTTTGTTATTTGTTCTCTCGTTGGGAAATAATTTTCTGAGTGTCGATTCAGAGCAATTGTTAGCAACAGAACAGGCTGAACAGGCAGCAGAACAAGAGCTCTCCCTGTCAGAGCGCATAGAACAGGAACAATTGCAGATACAGACTACACAGATAACAGAAAAAGAAACTGTGGAGCATCCCGAATCACAACTGCAGTCGATATCAGAAACAGTGGTGCAAACTGTAACAGAAGCGAATTCGGAGACAGCGTATCAATTCAGAAAAGCGCGGTATCTTACTGAGCATTTTCAAAAGCATGGTGAAGAATTTCCATATGACACAGAGGAAGATTATCTGCAAGGCGCCAATGATGTAATCAAAAATCCAGAGGCACTTCATAAGTTGGAGGCGGAGGATGGGGATGATGTATATTATGTTGAGGATACCAATGAATTTGTAGTGGTATCGACAGATGGATATATCAGGACATATTTTAAGGCGACATTAGACTATTACAATAGACAATAGAATAGTTCATTTTTTTAAAAGAGATGAGTATGTAGTTGCTCATCTTTTTTATGCGCACGCCGATGCAGAGGAAATATACCATTGCATGGCGCATCGGTGTGCGAGTAGGAAAAGCAACCTTCCCTACTCGATTACGCACAGGCACTTGTACAGAGGAAACGAACCTTTAAGAAATATTGTTGACTGATTTGTTTCGCACAGACATCATATCCAGATAAAAGTCAGTTTCTGCCATGCTCATATAAGGGATAACCCAGATTAGTGGAATACAACAAGTAAAGATACTGAGAAGAAAGGAGGGAACAAAGCTCACATACAGTAAAAATAACCGCAGTTTGTTTCCACTCATCACTTCAAAACTTTTTTTCAGTATTGTTGTTGCACTCCAATCAGGAAAGTCAAGCACCATATAAAATACAGGAAAAAAGGGCAGCGTTAATATGGTGGAAATTATAGTACAAATCAACATAATCAGATAGAATTTCATAGAAGCACTGTAAAATACGCTGTAAGCTTCAAGAAATTCGTGGTTGTCAATCGTACTTCCTGAAAGGAGTAAACTTAGATTTGCTCCATTGTCTCGAAAAAGAGGAATGGAGTTAATCATTTCAGAGTACTGCACAGAAGCAATATCAAGCGGTATCATACAAATGGATTCAATAACTGCAATGACTGCGCTAATTTTTAAGATTTTGACTGTGTTCTGACGAAAACCACAGAATAGATCACTGATTGTACTTGGCATATTACATGCAGATTTTAAAAATATGAACGCTGTGCCTACACTTAAAACAGAAGTGGCTACCTGGACGAAAAATACGAGGATATAATTGACAAGATAGCCGATTGTGGTGCCCACTGGAATCAGTATAGAAACAAGGTTGACTGCAAAAATAGTGATGATAAATTTAACTAGAGTTGCGCTGATTAGTATTCCAAGGTGCTGGCCAGTGTGCATTCGTGCCAAAAATTTAATTTCAAAATTACTTTTATATTGTGGTTGTTGCATCGTTATAGATCCTTCCTTAGATATGATTTTTGTTTCCATGATAGCTGTCTGAACAGTTTCTGAAGAAGGACTGAGGAACTGTTCAGAAACTGCAAGAATTATAGAAACTGTATGAAAATGATTGTATCATGTTTAATATAATAAAACAATGAAATCCAAGTGAAATTTTCTTGATTCGTACTATATTTTATCATATAATTATATGGTAATATTATAGTAGACAATAAGGAACTGCGGTAGCGTTTCAGAAGCTCAAGGTTCTGGGCGTTTATAGGTTATTTCCGAACAGTTCCTTAGGATAAGAGGGAAAAGAGCGGCAATGGACATTATTTTAAAACTAAAAGAAGAACTAAATGTTGAGAAATGGCAGATTGAGGCTGCCGTGAAACTGATAGATGAAGGGAACACAATTCCTTTTATCTCCAGATATCGAAAGGAAGTAACTGGTTCATTGAATGATGAGGTTCTGAGAAATCTAAACGAAAGATTAGGATATCTTAGAAATCTGGAAGAGAAAAAGGAGCAGGTGCTCAGCAGTATTGAGGAACAGGGCAAATTGACAGAGGAATTGCGAGAAAAAATTCTTGCTGCTGAGACAATGGTAACAGTTGATGATCTATATCTTCCGTACAGACCCAAGAGAAAGACGCGCGCTAGTGTTGCCAGAGAAAAAGGGCTTGACGAACTATCAAATCTTATTTTGGCACAGGAGACAAAAAAACCTCTGCACGAGGAGGCAGAGCGCTTTGTGAGTGAGGAGAAGGGTGTCAATAATGTGAAGGAAGCCTTGCAGGGAGCAATGGATATCATTGCGGAGATGATTTCTGATGAAGCGGAATACAGAGCATATATTCGACAGGCAACTTTTGAGGAAGGTAAAATTGTCAGTACTGCAAAGGATGCAAAGACACAGAGCGTCTACGAGATGTATTATGAGTTTGAGGAGGCTGTGAGTAAAATCGCAGGACATAGGGTTCTTGCGTTGAACAGAGGGGAGGGTGAAAAAATCCTTTCGGTTAAGATTGAAGCGCCTACAGAGCGGATTATCCGTTTTATGACAAAAAAGATTATCACAAAGGAAAATGAAAATACAACGCCGGCACTTCAAGAGACGATTGCAGACAGCTATAATAGATTGATTGCGCCTGCAATTGAACGGGATATTAGAAATGAGCTTACAGAGAAAGCAGAAGATGGCGCAATTTCTGTATTTGGTAAAAATTTGGAACAACTACTGATGCAGCCGCCAATTGCTGGAAAAGTAGTTCTTGGTTGGGACCCTGCGTTTCGGACAGGCTGTAAACTTGCAGTGGTGGATGCAACTGGAAAGGTGCTTGACACAAAGGTTATCTACCCAACAGCGCCACAAAATAAAGTGGAGGAAGCAAAAAAAGAGTTAAAGAAACTTATCAGCAAATATAATGTAAGTCTGATATCTGTGGGAAATGGAACTGCTTCGCGGGAGTCTGAGCAGGTGATTGTTGAACTAATTAAAGAATTGGATACTCCAGTGCAGTATGTTATTGTAAATGAGGCAGGGGCTTCTGTCTATTCGGCAAGCAAACTTGCAACAGAAGAGTTTCCTAATTTTGATGTGGGGCAGAGGAGCGCAGCTTCCATTGCAAGACGTTTGCAGGACCCTTTAGCGGAGCTGGTTAAGATTGACCCAAAATCGATTGGTGTGGGACAGTATCAGCATGATATGAACCAGAAGAAGTTAAGTGAAGCACTAAACGGTGTAGTGGAGGATTCTGTAAACAAGGTTGGCGTGAATTTAAACACAGCTTCCGCCTCCTTATTGGAGTACATTTCAGGTATCAATAAGACAATTGCCAAGAATATTGTGGATTATAGGGAGATAAACGGGCGTTTTACCAACAGAAAGCAATTGTTAAAAGTGACAAAACTTGGTCCCAAAGCATTTGAACAGTGCGCAGGTTTCATGCGTATCTTAGATGGGGATAATCCACTGGATGCTACCAGTGTGCACCCAGAGTCTTATGACGCAGCATTAAAATTATTAGAGAAGCTTAATATTTCTATGGAGGACTTAAAAGAAATCCAGAAAAAAGCCGCTTCTACAAAGCCGATAAAGCAAGAAAAAGGAAAAAATAATAAAAAGCAAAGTATTGTAATTAAAAATACAAATACTGCCATGGGAAAAGCACTTGTAGCTGCCGTGGGTGGAATGACTTTTGACGCGTCGGAGAAGAAAAACACAAAGACAGAATCCGATGCACAACAGATAGCAGGCGGATTGGAAAAGCGTGTCAAGGACAAGAAAAAAATGGCGGAGGAGCTGGGAATTGGTGAGATTACACTGACCGATATTCTGAAGGAGCTGGAAAAGCCTGCAAGAGACCCGCGTGAAAATATGCCAAAACCAATTTTGAGAAGTGATGTTCTTGAAATGAAGGATTTAAAGCCGGATATGATTCTGAAAGGAACGGTCAGAAATGTTATTGATTTTGGCGTTTTTGTCGATATTGGAGTACATCAGGACGGCTTGGTGCACATATCCCAGATTACCAATAAATTTATTAAACATCCACTTGAGGCGGTCAGTGTTGGAGATATTGTGGATGTAAAAGTGCTAGATGTAGATATGGCAAAGAAAAGAATTTCTTTGACGATGCGTCTTGACCACGACAGTAAAAAATAAGTTTAAAGCGATGTTCTAAGAGCATCGCTTTTTCTGTTTTGTCTATTTTTATTTTTTATTTTTGACTTCACTGTGTAGCTGTTGCAAAGATTTTACATCTGCGTTTCCATTTTTCTGAACATATAAAATGCCCTTTGCGGTCGCTCTTGCCCCTGCAATTGTAGTCATATAAGGGATTCTGCCCTTGATTGCAGCTTTTCTAAGATAACTGTCGTCGTGAACACTATCTTTGCCAACAGGAGAGTTTACAATTAAGTCGATTTTGCCATTTGTAATTAGGTCAAGGACATTCGGGCGTCCTTCGTAGAGTTTTTTCACAGGTTCTGCCTCTATGCCCGCCTCAGAGATGGCATTGTAAGTTCCGCCAGTCGCGATAATTTCAAATCCGGCTTCTTTAAAGAGTTGTGCTATTTCAACAACCTCCGGCTTGTCCTTGCTGTTGACAGATATCAAAACAGTTCCACTGAGCGGAAGTTGTGTCTGTGTTGCTTCCTGTGCTTTGTAGAAAGCTTCGCCATAGTAGGGAGAGAGTCCAAGTACTTCGCCGGTTGAGCGCATTTCTGGTCCTAGAACAGGGTCTACTTCTGGGAACATATTGAATGGGAAAACGGCTTCCTTCACACCATAGTATGGAATATCCTTCTCTTTTAAATTTGGAACAGGTGAAGGGCGGGAAGTAATCTCAGAGGTAATAATGTCGGTTGCAAGTGGCACCATGCGAATGTTGCATACTTTAGATACAAGTGGTACAGTACGCGACGCGCGCGGGTTTGCCTCAAGCACATAAACTTTACCTTTTTCGATAGCATATTGCATATTCATTAAACCTTTGACATGCATTTCCTCAGCAATTTTCTTGGTATATTCTTTGATTGTCGCCACATTTTCTGCTGTGATATGCACAGACGGGATTATGCAGGCAGAGTCGCCAGAGTGAACACCGGCAAGTTCAATATGCTCCATAACAGCGGGAACAAAGGCATGTGTGCCATCACTAATAGCATCTGCTTCACATTCAAGCGCATGGTTTAGGAAACGGTCAATTAAAATTGGTCTGTCAGGCGTTACGCCGACAGCAGCTTTCATGTAGCCTGTCATACTCTCATCGTCATACACAACTTCCATACCACGCCCTCCAAGCACATAGGATGGACGTACCATAACGGGGTAGCCAATTTTATTTGCAATTTTTAGTGCTTCGTCAATGGTGGCCGCCATACCTGCCTCAGGCATTGGAATCTCCAACTTGTCCATCATGGAGCGAAATAGGTCACGGTCCTCTGCAAGATCAATCACAGAAGGTGGTGTACCAAGAATTTTAACCCCATTTTTCTCAAGTTCTGAGGCGAGGTTGAGGGGTGTCTGACCACCAAATTGAGCAATAACGCCAAGCGGTTTTTCTTTGTGGTAAATGCTGAGCACGTCCTCCAAAGTGAGCGGTTCAAAATACAGCTTGTCAGAGGTATCATAATCTGTTGAGACTGTCTCGGGATTGCAATTGACAATAATCGTCTCAAAGCCAAGTTCCTTTAGCGCAAGAGAGGCGTGCACACAGCAGTAGTCAAACTCAATCCCTTGTCCAATACGGTTTGGTCCGCCGCCAAGAATCATAATTTTTGGCTTATCGGTCTGAATAGGATTTTTATCTGCTGCATTGTAGGTGGAGTAATAGTAAGCGCTGTCGGGAGTACCACTGACATGGACGCCTTCCCATGCTTCCTCAACGCCGAGTGCAATTCGCCTGTTGCGAATAGTTTCCTCTGGAATTTCCAGAATTTGGCTGAGATATTTGTCGGAAAATCCATTTTTCTTTGCAGAAATTAATGCCTTGTCAGAGGGGAGTGTCCCTTTTGATTGTATGAGTGCTTCTTCCTCCTCGACCAACTCCTGCATCTGTTTTACAAAATAATGTTTTACCTTGGTAATATCAAAAATTTCGTCTACAGTTGCGCCTTTTCGCAGTGCTTCGTACATAATAAAATGGCGGTCACTAGACGGGTGTGCCAGCATTAGCAGAAGTTCTTCTTTTGTTTTGGAGTCATAGTCCTTGGCATGTCCTAAGCCATATCTTCCCGTTTCAAGGCTTCGGATTGCCTTCTGGAATGCTTCTTTATAAGTTTTGCCAATGCTCATAACTTCGCCGACAGCACGCATTTGTGTGCCAAGTTTATCCTCGACACCTTTAAATTTTTCAAACGCCCAGCGTGCAAATTTAATTACAATATAATCTCCGTCAGGCACGTATTTATCAAGAGTGCCATATTTGCCGCACTCGATTTCTTTTAGGGTCAATCCAGCGGCGAGCATAGCAGAAACAAGTGCAATTGGGAAACCAGTTGCTTTGGAGGCGAGTGCAGAGGAGCGAGAAGTTCTTGGGTTAATCTCAATCACAACAATGCGGTCTGTGATTGGGTCATGGGCAAATTGTACATTAGTACCGCCAATGACTTTCACAGAATCTACAATGCGATATGCTTGTTCCTGAAGCCGTTTTTGAAGTTCCTCAGAGATAGTGAGCATGGGGGCAGAGCAGAAGGAGTCACCTGTGTGTGTGCCTAAGGGATCAATATTTTCGATAAAGCAGACTGTGATCATGTTGCCTTCGGCGTCACGCACAATTTCTAGTTCTAGTTCTTCCCAGCCGAGAATGGATTCCTCGACGAGCACTTGACCGACAAGACTTGCCTGAAGCCCACGCGCACAGACAGTTTTTAATTCTTCTTTATTGTATACAAGACCACCACCAGCACCTCCCATAGTGTATGCGGGGCGCAGCACAACAGGATATCCGAGCCGGTCTGCAATGGCAAGCGCTTCCTCAACGCTATAAGAAACTTCGCTTCTTGCCATCTCAACGCCAATAGCGTCCATTGATTTTTTGAATTCGATACGGTCCTCACCGCGCTCGATGGCGTCAACCTGCACGCCGATAACCTGCACATGATATTTGTCAAGAATTCCTTCTTTGGCAAGCTCTGAACATAAGTTTAGACCTGATTGTCCTCCAAGATTAGGAAGGAGCGCGTCGGGACGTTCTTTTGCGATGATTTGTTCCAGGCGACGGACATTTAAGGGTTCAATGTAGGTAACATCTGCGACTTCGGGGTCTGTCATGATGGTCGCGGGATTTGAGTTTACCAGAACGATTTCATATCCAAGCTTGCGCAGTGCCTTGCAAGCTTGTGTCCCAGAATAGTCAAATTCGCACGCCTGACCAATGATAATTGGCCCAGAACCAATAATCAGGACTTTGTTGATATCATTTCTTTTGGGCATAATTAACCTCCGTTTTTCTTATAGTCTCTCGGAATCTTTTACATTGCGTATCCCGCTTCAAATGCAGCTTTGTTGATTTCAACAGTTTTGGGCGGAACAGTAGCCTCGATAACTTCGAGCCATTGTGTTTTTTCAAAGTCCATGCGCTTTGCAGCAACACCGACAATAATTGTATTAAATACCTTTGTGTTTCCAAGTTTTCTTGCTTCGTCCATAGCATCGACTGCAACGACATCATGTTCTTTTTTTAGATTTTCAATAATATTTTCAGGATATTGTGCCGCGCCCGTTACAACAGTGATAGGATCAATTCGCTGATCGTTGACAATGATAAGGCCGTCTTTTTTTAGGAAATGAGCATACCGCAGCGCTTCAAGCCGCTCAAAGGCAATCAGCACGTCGGCTTGCCCTTCCTCCACAATAGGCTCTGCCACAACATCGCCATAACGCACAAATGTAACAACACTTCCGCCGCGCTGTGCCATGCCGTGTACTTCGGAGAGCTTGACATCATAGCCAGCCTTTGTAATGATTCCACCAAGAATGCGGCTTGTGAGCAGTGTACCTTGACCACCCACGCCGACGATCATAATATTTTTTGTAGTCATAAGAACCTCCATTTATAATTTGTTACAATTCACACCCATGCCAGATTTTGTATCCATTTATGATGATTTGGTGTGAATTACAACAATTGATGCACACAAAGTGCTACAAAGCAGGCATTTTGGCGCTGGCTCCGACACCATGCAGCAAGTGCATGGTGCGAGTGTGAAAAGTAACCATAATTTACCTGCGAATTTGGAACACAATTATTAGTCTACTTGTTCAATAGCATCGAATTTGCAACGTTTCATGCACAGACCGCAGCCATTACACATGGTATCGTCAATTTTGACAGTGCCGTCTTCATTTTGAGTGAGTGCAGGGCAGCCAGGAATAAGGCACATGCCGCATTTTTTACATTTTTCAGGAATTGCAATGCATTTCGCTTTTGTAGCTTGCGATTTTAAGAGTGCACAGGGAGCACAGACAATCAAAACGGACACTTCGTCGCGTGCTACTTCGCGCTTGACAAGCTTTTCAAGTTCCTCGATATCAAAGGCGTTAACTTCATAGACATGTTCTACGCCAATTGCCTTGCATAAGTGATAGAGGCTAATTGCTTTGGTCTCTTTACCGTTTAGCATCTTTCCGGTCGCGGCGTGATCTTGGTGCCCTGTCATGCCAGTAGTGGAGTTATCGAGAATCAGCACTGTTCCAGTTGACTGATTATACACCATGTTCATCAGTGAATTGACGCCAGTATGTAAAAAAGTGGAATCGCCAATCAGTGCAACCCAGTTTTTGATATATTCTTTTCCCTTTGCTTTTTCCATGCCATGTAAGGTGGAGATGGAAGCGCCCATACATACAGTGGTGTCAATAACATTTAGTGGAGAAACTGCGCCAAGAGTATAGCAGCCAATATCTCCTGCTCCGTGAATTCCGAGTTTTTTCAGTACGGAGAAAGTGCTTCTGTGCGGACAACCAGGACATAGAATCGGTGGGCGTGCTGGAACCTGTGCGGGTGTGGTGATTTTAAGATTTATGCCAAGTACACGCTCGCGAATCATATTGGCACTGTATTCTCCTTGCAGGGTAAAAAGTTCCTTTCCGATACAATTGATACCCCAAGATTTTACCTGCTCTTCAATTAGTGGTTCAAGCTCCTCAAAGATATAGAGTTTGTCTACCTTGGAGGCAAATTCTTCAATTAATTTTCTGGGAAGCGGGTGCACAAGACCGAGCTTTAACACGCTGGCTTCTGGCATTGCCTCCACTACATATGTATAGGGAATGCCGCTTGTGATAAATCCGATGGAAGTATCTTTGTAAATGGTTTTGTTTATCGCAAACTCGCAGGCGTCCTCTGCCATCTGTTTTAGACGGTTTTCCACATGGATATGACGTCCTTTTGCATTTGCGGGCATCATTACATTTTTGGCAGCGCAGCGTTCATAAGGCTTGTCCGGTATTTCCTGGCGTTCTTCAAGAGTGACAGGACCTTGTGAGTGCGCAAGACGAGTGGTTGTACGAATCATAACAGGTGTATCGTATTTTTCACTATATTCAAAAGCAAGTTTTGTAAAATCTTTTGCTTCCTGAGAGTCAGAGGGCTCCAGTACCGGGACTTGTGCTACGCGTGCCACACAGCGGGAGTCTTGCTCATTTTGAGAGGAGTATAGACCGGGGTCATCTGCTGCTGCAATGACAAGCCCACCATTAGCGCCAATATAGGACACGGTATACAAAGGGTCGCTTGCCACGTTGACACCGACCATTTTCATAGATGCCATAGCGCGTACGCCACTGATAGATGCACCAATAGCCACTTCCATAGCAACCTTTTCGTTCGGTGCCCACTCCGCGTAAATTTCTGGGTATTTTACGATATTTTCACTGATTTCGGTGCTGGGGGTTCCGGGATAAGCACTGGAGACCTTGACACCGGCTTCGTAAGCACCGCGAGCAATCGCTTCATTGCCCAACATAATTTTTGTTTTGTTCATTTACTAATTCCTTTCTATTGTTTCTAAAGTATTACTGTTCACTCGTCTGTTAATGGAGTGAAAAATGGGGTATGAATTGTAACTTTAATGTTGACCAAACAGCCAGCTTGTCATTTGACACTAATAACTATGATAGAGAAAAAATAGAGTTCCGTCAATTTATTTTGCAAAATTTACAAAATCTTCTGGAATTAATTCATAATCCACTGAGGATTGTGGTTCACCAAGCTGGTTTTGCCATGAATTTACATTGACGCGCAGCTTTCTAAATCCTAATTTTTCATAGACATGTTGTGCGCGTTTGTTGTTTAAGTTTGTGTCAAGAATAATTTTTTGGTATCTCAAGTCATAAAACAGGAATGAAATCAACATACTTAAAACTATTTTCCCATAACCTTTTTCCTGTTCAGAAGATACACAAATTTTAATTCCGATTTCAGCGGTTTTGTCGTTCCCTTGATTTGAATATGTTGCATAATTCATTTCACCAATTGGTTTGTGGGAAAGTTCGATAATAATACGTCTGTTCTCGTCAGTGTCTTTTTTGATGCGTTCTGCAATCTCGGAGGCTGTTTGACCAGTACCGTTTGGAAATCCGGCATGTGCCATCACAGCACCATCATTCCACCAAGACGATAATAATTCAGTGTCTTGAATTGTTGCGTTTCTGAGCGTTAAATTTTTATATTGTATTAACATAAAAACCTCCATTTTGTTTTGATTAAGTGTGTTAAGAATTATTTACAAAATAATATTTATAATATCATAAAGTGAAAAATTATTCTACATTGAAACAATAACTACAAAGTGATAAATTGTTATATTAAAGTGTGTTTGAAAAATCATTCTTGTCATCTATTATATAATGATATCATGTGCAATTGAGAAAATAGGAAAGATATTTGATATAGCTATTAAGAAATGGGTGCACTATAACTTTACACTTGAAACAAAGTTTGCAAAACCATATAATGAATAAAAGTGAAAGAAAGATTCATTAGGAAAATGTTTTTTGAGAGAGGAGAACTGTTATGGGAAGAACATTTATTGTTGGCATTTCAGGTGCAAGTGCAAGCGGAAAATCTACGATTTCAGAGCATTTGAAACAGTTGTTAGAAAATGACTATAAAGTGCAGTTGATTCATATGGATGAATATTACAAAGAAGAAACATATCGGCCGAAAATTTATGGGATTTCGGATGGAGTGGAATATATTGATGATAACCATCCAATGGCATTAGATCTTGACCAGTGTTATTTGGATGTGCAGAAGGCAATAGAGGAATTTGACGTTCTTATCATAGAAGGTTTATTTTCTTTGTGGGATGAAAAAATATTTATGCTGTTAGATTTGAAAGTTTTTGTCGATTGTGATCCGGATGAAAGATTTGCTAGGCGTGTGTTAAGAAACTTATCTTTTGGACAGCATTTGGGTGAGATAACAAGCAGGTATGTTCAAGCGGTGCAGACTAGGCAGAAAGAGTATGTGGAGCCTACAAAGTGGAAGGCGGATATTATATTAAATGGTTTTTTGCAGACGCCAAAAGGAGTCGAAATCATTGTAAATTGGATATATCAGCAATTGTCTTACAACAAATAGTAATCTTTCAAGTTTTATCTGATTTGGTGCATGAGGTTTATTATTTTAATAGATGAGCGAACAATAATAGAAAAACAAATAAAATATAAAAAATAGGTTTACTTTGATGCTTTAAAGTGGCATAATATTATTAAATATGCCATGCAAATAGATTGTGCATAACAGTATAAGGAACTGTAGAAAAATAACTGACGCATCTTGACTTGGCTATTTCTCCGATTATGCATGCCAAAAAGCCTCGCCGCAGCCCGCTACGCCTACGTTTTTTGACATACCTCCTCGAAGAAATATCCTACGCAATCTGCATCACTTATTTTCCTACAATTCCTAAAACGAGTCAAAGGAGTAATAACAATGCCAATTACAGACATTTTAGAGAGAAATTGCAAATTGTATGCAAATGATATCTGCCTTGTGGAAATTAATCCTGAAATCAAGGAGACCCGCCGTGTGACTTGGAAGGAGTATGATCTGATTGAGCCAAATCCGGTGACGCATTATCGTCGGGAAATTACGTGGAGTGTATTTAATGAGAAGGCGAATCGCTTTGCGAATTTATTGATTCAGAGAGGCGTTAAAAAAGGGGACAAGGTGGCAATTTTGCTGATGAACTGTTTAGAGTGGCTTCCAATTTACTTTGGTGTATTAAAGACAGGAGCGCTTGCGGTGCCACTTAATTTTCGCTATGCATCGGATGAAATTGAATATTGCTTGAATCTGGCAGAGGTCGATGTGCTGGTGTTTGGATCAGAATTTATTGGCCGTGTGGAGGAGATTGCTGAGAGTATTAGTAAAAATCGCTTGTTATTTTTTGCGGGTGACAGTTGTCCAAGTTTTGCAGAGGATTATAACAGCCTAACAGCGAATTGCTCAAGTCAGACACCAATGATTGCCTTGACGGACGCGGATGACGCCGCGATTTATTTTTCGTCGGGCACAACGGGATTTCCAAAGGCAATTTTACATAATCATGAGAGTTTAATGCATTCGTGCAAGGTGGAACAGAATCATCACGGGCAGACGAAACAGGATATTTTTTTATGCATTCCGCCGCTCTATCACACAGGGGCAAAAATGCACTGGTTTGGAAGCTTTTTAGAGGGCGGAAAGGCAGTTTTATTAAAGGGAACAAAACCGGAGTTTATATTGGATGCGGTGTCAAAGGAAAAGTGCACGATTGTGTGGCTTTTAGTGCCATGGGCGCAGGATATTCTCGATGCGATTGACAGAGGAGATATCAATTTAGCGGACTATGAGCTTTCACAGTGGAGATTGATGCACATTGGCGCGCAGCCGGTTCCGCAGAGTTTAATACAGCGCTGGAAAAAGGTATTTCCACATCATCAGTATGACACGAACTATGGTTTAAGTGAGTCTATTGGACCTGGCTGTGTGCATTTAGGCGTTGAGAATATTCATAAGGTCGGTGCAATTGGCAAGGCAGGTTATGGATGGCAGGTTAAGATTGTAGGGGAAGATGGAGCGCAGGTGGTGCGCGGCGAGGTTGGAGAGCTTGCTGTGAAAGGACCTGGGGTTATGACTTGCTACTACAATGACGAGCAAGCCACAAAGGAGGTACTGCGTGATGGCTGGCTGTTTACAGGAGATATGGCGCAGGAGGATGCGGATGGATTTATTTTCCTAGTAGACCGCAAAAAGGATGTTGTTATCAGTGGTGGTGAAAACATTTATCCTGTTCAGATTGAAGATTTTCTTCGCACAAGCAATAAGGTGAAAGATGCCGCAGTGATTGGGATTCCTGATAAGCGGCTTGGAGAAATAACGGCTGCTATTATAGAAGTGAAAGAAGATATGAGCTGCACGGAAGAGGAGATCAATGCATTTTGTATGAAACTTCCAAAGTATAAGCGACCGCGGAAAATTATCTTTGCGGAGATTCCAAGAAATCCTACGGGAAAGATTGAAAAGCCGAAACTTAGAAAAATTTATGGCGGTGAAAGTCTTGTGGCAGCACAGAATAACTCTTAAAGAGATAACACATGGAGGCGTTTAAATAAGCGTCTCCATTAAATATTTGTAGATTTGTTCATTTTGTTTATACCAGTTTTCACAGATTGTTTTTGCGATATCTTCTGTGGGAACAGAGAGTTTGATATTCGCCAGTTCAACATTTTTTTCCTGGGCAATCAGTTCCACTTGATATTTACCAAGAGGTATTTTAAAGTATCTCGCCGAGATAGATGCCTCGTTTTTTAACTCAAAGTGTTTCTCAGAGAAAAATGTATGAATGTCATTAATGATAGCATTACTAATGCGGTGTTTGAAGTAGGATAAGGTATTGCGGCCATCCTCTGTGATAAAAAAGAAAGTGCGGTTTAGTGAGGTTTCCGTTTTGATGAGTTCTGTGTCTTGAAGATCTGCGATTACCTGCTGTAATGTCATAAAGTTTGTGTATTCTTTTTCAAGGATAAAATTGCTGATTTGTGAATAGGTAAGTTTAAACTGTGCTTTATCCAACATATACAAGATAATTAATTTATAGAGAGTTAAGGGGTCTTGGGTCATGTATCTGTCACACCTTTCTGGTACGATACCTGTTATTTGTTGTAATATTTTATACTTTGCCATGTGCCGTGTCGCTTCATTTCTTGATGAAGAGTATTTAAGACACGCCTTTTGTCAAGACTCCACAAAGGAGCCAACAGCAGGTCTTTTGGGCCATCACCAGTTACGCGGTGTATCACCATATCAGGAGGAAGAATTTCCAGACAGGAGATTACGATATCAATATACTCCATCATGTCAAGAATTTCAAAGGTTTTCTTCTTGTACAATTCGATTAAATCCGTGTTTTTTAAAACGTGCAACAATTGTAATTTAATTCCATCAATTCTTTTTTGGGCTAGAAAATGGCAGGTTTCAAGCATCATAGATTTTGTTTCGCCAGGAAGTCCAAGGATAACATGTGCTATTATTGGGACAGAAATTCTTTGTAATTGTGTGACAGCCTGTTCAAAAATGGCAAGCGGGTAGCCGCGGCGAATAAGCGCGGCAGTATGTTCGTGAATCGTTTGTAGTCCAAGTTCAATCCAGATAAACTTGTCAACATACATTTTGTTTAAGTCGTCAAGCAGCGCAAGAACCTCTTTGCCAAGGCAGTCCGGTCGGGTTGCAATAGAGATTCCCACAACAGAAGATTCTTCAAGTGCTTCACGGTAGAGGTTCTCAAGTTTTGAAATTGGCGCATAGGTGTTTGTATAGGATTGGAAGTAGGCGATAAAATGGTTTCCAATAGTTTTATTGTGAAAAATCTGTTTTCCTTTTTCCAGTTGTTGTTTTATTGAAGTTCCTTTTGCGGCAAAGTCACCACTTCCGCCAGCGCTGCAAAAAATACAGCCCCGTGTACCACACGACCCATCGCGGTTTGGACAGGTCATGTTGGCATCAAGTGCAATCTTGTAGATTTTTTCGCCGTATTTCTTTTTTAATTCATAGTCCAATGTGTGATAGGGTTTGTCATTCCAGCGCATTGTTATCTGACAATATGAGACTTGACCGCCTCTGCGACAAGCTCTGCGACTTTTGGATTAAAGGCTTCCGGCATAATGTTGTCCGCACTTAATTCTTCGTCTGGCACAAGTCCTGCAATCGCATTGGCAGCAGCGAGTTTCATCTCTTCTGTAATTTGTGTTGCACGCCCTTCAAGTGCCCCTTTAAAGATACCTGGAAAGGCAACTACATTGTTGACTTGATTTGGAAAATCACTTCTGCCTGTGCCTACAATACGTGCGCCTGCGGCTTTTGCTACGTCTGGCATAATTTCTGGGGTAGGATTTGCCATAGCAAAAAGAATGGAGTCGGGTGCCATGGACTTGACCATCTCAGAGGTTACAATATTGGGTGCAGATACACCGACAAAAATATCAGCATTTTTTAAAGCATCTGCAAGCGAACCTGTCTCGTTGTTTGGATTGGTGATCGTTGCCATCTTTTCCTGCATCCAGTTTAGTCCTTTTGTTGTGGTAGAGATAATACCAACTTTATCACATAAAATTACATTGGTAAAGCCGTATGTAAGCAGCAATTTTGTGATGGCGATACCTGCACTTCCAGCGCCATTAACAACGACTTTACAGCACTCTTTCTGCTTGCCGACAACTTTGAGGGCATTGATAATACCAGCGAGAACAACGATTGCTGTGCCGTGCTGGTCGTCATGAAATACAGGGATATCAAGTGTTGCTTTGAGCCGTTCTTCTATCTCAAAACAGCGCGGCGCACTAATATCCTCAAGATTGATGCCGCCGTAAGCTGGTGCAAGCCAAGTGACTGCTTTAATAATTTCTTCTGTGTCCTGTGTGTCTAAGCAGATGGGAACTGCGTTTACACCACCAAATTCCTTGAAGAGTACTGCTTTTCCTTCCATGACTGGCATCGCGGCATAGGGACCAATATTGCCAAGACCAAGCACTGCACTTCCGTCGGATACTACCGCAACGGTGTTTGCCTTCATTGTATATTGATAGGCAGCTTCTTTGTCCTTAGCGATAACTTTACATGGTTCTGCAACGCCGGGAGTGTAGGCAAGAGAGAGTGCTTCTCTTGATTTGACAGGGGTTTTTGAAATTGTTTCAATTTTTCCATTCCATTCTTTGTGAAGTGCCAATGCTTTTTCCTGTGTGGTCATTTGAGCTGACATATGTAAAATCTCCTTTTTTAAATCTATTTTATTTATTATAATAAATCGTTCTGATGCAGACGTCAATAATTATAGTGGGGAATCGCATAGCAAAATTCGAATTTGTGTTTTGAAAAATTTAATATAAAAAATTTTTATTCCTAATAAATTCTTCTTTCTATTTTATGAAAAATGAGTTATAATAATAAAATCAAAGGATAATTGTTTATAACAATGCTATGCATTTAGAACAGTACATCGTTTCTTAGATGGATAGTGCGTGAGAAAATCTTGTGACTACATCTGTTTTTACAGCATTTCAAAATATTTTCCGATTATAATATTGATAGTGATGAATGGAGTACTCTGTAATACGTTTTTGTGTGATTTTTCATGGTGGGTCTATAAATATATTTATGGATTGACACATGCTTTTGTGTTTCGGTAAAAAGCGTTTTAAAGCGTGACGAGATAGCAATAAGGACAACTTAACCATTGTGAAAGATGAATTTTTTGTATGTGTTCGTAGTTTGATTATGACTGTTTATAGAGTGCGGACAAATGTTGATAACAAGGTTTCATTTATGCAATTTGATAGGAATTTTTATCTGAAATGACAGAGGAATTGAATCCCAAATAACCGAATAGAAAGGTTAAAACATATTATTTTAGAAAGGAAGAAACTGGTACATTTTATGAGGGAAAAATATGAATCACTGGCACTCGCTGAATTAAGGGAAATTGCAAAGTCGCGCGGAATGAAACGCGTAACTGGACTAAAAAAGGCAGAGCTGATTGAACTGATGCTGGCAGAAGACGAGAAGGATAAGGAGGCGGGGAAAGATGTGGAGCCCAAGCCAATACTTCGCGGGATGAAAGAACCAACATTTGTCGCGGAAGCAAACAGGACTGAGCGCAAAGTTAGACCGACCAATGTGCAGGGACAAAATGCGACAAAAGAACAGAGTGCTGACAATGGTGAGCGTCCGGTAAAGCAGCAGAGACAGTACGTGGAAAATAATACGGAACGTTTTGTAAAACAGCCGACAGAAGAGCGTCCTGTGAGAGAACAGGCTGAAAACAGGCTGACAGAGGAGAAGTTTCCATCGGAACTTGACAGTGGTATCACTGCAAGAGGAATTTTGGAAGTTATGGCAGATGGTTTTGGATTTATCCGAAGTGATAATTTTCTGCCAGGGGAGAATGATGTGTATGTAGCGCCAAGTCAGATTCGCCGCTTCGGACTGCGCACAGGTGATATTATCGAAGGGAATACGCGCATTAAGACAATGAATGAAAAGTTTAGCGCGCTATTATATTTGAAAAAAGTAAATGGATTTCCGCCAGAATTTGCAACCAGAAGACGAAATTTTGAAGATATGACTCCAATTTTTCCGGACAAACGCATTAAATTAGAAACGCCAGGGGCAAGTGTCGCAATGCGCATTATGGATTTGATGAGCCCTGTGGGCAAAGGACAGCGGGGAATGATTGTATCGCCGCCCAAGGCAGGAAAGACTACACTGTTAAAAGAAGTGGCGAAGTCCATTTTAAAAAATGCACCAGACATGCATATGATTATTCTGCTGATTGATGAGCGGCCAGAGGAAGTTACAGATATTAAGGAGGCAATTCAAGGACCAAATGTCGAGGTAATTTATTCAACTTTTGATGAGCTGCCAGACCATCACAAGAGAGTTGCCGAGATGGTGATTGAGCGTGCAAAGCGCCTTGTAGAACATAGAAAAGATGTGTGTATTTTACTGGACAGCATTACTAGATTGACACGGGCCTATAACCTTACAGTTCCGCCAAGTGGTAGAACCCTTTCTGGTGGACTTGATCCAGCAGCATTACACATGCCAAAGCGATTTTTTGGTGCGGCGAGAAATATGCGCGAAGGAGGAAGTTTGACAATTTTGGCGACAGCACTTGTTGATACGGGTTCCAAGATGGATGATGTTGTGTATGAGGAGTTTAAAGGAACTGGAAATATGGAGATGGTGCTTGATAGAAAACTTTCAGAGAAACGTGTATTTCCAGCGATTGATATTCCAAAGTCTGGAACAAGACGTGAGGATTTGTTGTTAACCTCTGATGAACTTGAGGCAATCAATATAATGCGCAAGGCTCTGAATGGTCTGAAATCAGACGAGGCGGTTGACAAAATTTTGGATATGTTTTATCGCACCAAAAATAACACAGAATTTGTGGAAACAGTCAAAAAGATAAAAATTGTTTAAGGAACTGTTAAGAAATAACTTTTAGATAAGCTATGTAACTGATTTTTGAGTGGTGGTATTATAGAAAAAGACAAGTAATATTAAAAATTATTTTTGAGTAGTTCTTAAGAGGTTACGGTTTAGAGTAGAGAGATAATAATTGAAAAAAATGCTTGCGCTTCATGAAAAGCTGTGATATACTAAAAAAGCTGTTTGATGAGACAAGTATACGAAAAAATGATTTTATATAGAGAGGTGAAAACAATGAGAGAAGGAATCCATCCAAACTACTATCAGGCAACTGTTACCTGTAACTGTGGAAACACGTTTGTGACAGGATCGACAAAACCTGAGATCCACGTGGAAGTTTGTTCAAAATGCCATTCATTCTACACAGGACAGCAGAAGACTGCAGCAGCTCGTGGACGTATTGATAAGTTCAATAAGAAGTACGGCGTAGAAAGCAAATAAGTAGCGGAAAAAGGTTGAGGTAAAGACTATCTCAACCTTTCTTATTATGCACATGGGCACCCAGAGGAAAAATGTCAGCAAAGCTGACGGATGCCCAGCGCGGCGAGTAGGGGAAGGAATCTTCCCTGCTCGATTGTAGCGGCAAATAGAGGAGAAAGGCATGGCAAAGAAGAGACAAACACAGTATTCTGGCATAGGCGGACAGGCTGTTCTTGAGGGTGTGATGATGAAAAATAAGTCAAAATACGCTGTGGCAGTGCGCAAGCCAGATGGGGATATCGATGTACAAGTTGAAGAATATAAAGGAGTTTGCGGGGAAAAAGCTTTTGCAAAACTTCCGCTGATACGTGGGGTTTTTGCTTTTATAGACTCCCTTATTCTTGGAATGAGGGTGACGATGCACTCGGCATCTTTTTATGAGGACGAGGAGGAAGTTGCGCAGGAGACGGCAAAGAAAGCTTCAGGGAGCAAATCAGAAGATTTTATGATGGGAATAACGGTGGCGCTTGCTGTTGTTCTTGCAGTTGCGCTTTTTATGCTGCTGCCTTTTTGGCTTTCCGATTTGTTGGGAAAATATATTCGCAATGCAAGTCTTGTTGCAATACTTGAGGGATTTTTCCGCATTGTGATTTTTGTGGGATATATTGTTGCGATATCTTTGATGAAAGATATTCGGCGTCTGTATATGTATCATGGTGCAGAACATAAATGTATTAACTGTATTGAGCGGGGAAGACCACTGAATGTCAAGAATGTTATGCGCAGTTCTCGTCAGCATAAGCGTTGCGGAACCAGTTTTTTACTGTTTGTTGTGCTTGTCAGTGTCATTGTATTCTTTTTTATCCGCGTTGATAACATGGCTTTAAAGCTGGTATTAAGACTATTGTTGGTTCCTGTGATTGCGGGAATTTCTTACGAAATTATCAGACTTGCGGGAAGAAGTGACAACATTGTAATTCGCATAATATCGGTGCCAGGCATGTGGATGCAGCGGTTGACCACCAAAGAGCCTGATGAGGAGATGGTAAAGGTTGCTATTTGTTCTGTAGAGGCAGTGTTTGACTGGAAGGCATATTTAATGGAAAATTTTGGGTATGAAAATGAGACTTTTGAGGATGAGAATTTATGACCTACGGGCAGTTTTATGAGTATGGCAAACAAAAGTTGATGGCAGCGGGCATTGATGAAGCTGCGTTGGATGCACGACTTTTGTTGGAATATATCTGCCATACAGACCGGAATGAATTAATAATACATGCTGATCGCGAGCGAAGTAGTATGGAGGAACAATTTTATAAAATTGTGATAGAAAAAAGAGCATCTCATATGCCATTGCAGTATATTATAGGAGAACAGGAGTTTATGGGGCTTTCCTTTCAAGTAAATGCGCATGTGCTGATACCAAGACAGGATACAGAGATTCTTGTGGAGGAGGCGATGCGTTATCTTGGTGATGGAATGCGGATTTTAGATATATGCACAGGTTCTGGATGCATTTTGTTGAGCTTATTGAAATATAGTAATGAGTGCGAAGGTGTTGGTATTGACATCTCGAGTGATGCGCTAAGGGTGGCACAAGAAAATGCACAGAGATTGCAGCTTGATGCAACATTCCTTGAGGGAGATTTATTTTTGCCATTAAAAAATTTTAAGTCAGATAAAACTTCTGATACTCTTTTTGATATAATTGTGTCAAACCCCCCATATATTGAGACAAAAGTAATTGATACTTTGATGCCAGAAGTGCGTTTGTATGAGCCGGTCAGTGCACTTGATGGCGGAGAAGATGGGTTATGCTTTTATAGAAAAATTGCTGCAGAGGCACCTAGGTTTATGCGAAAAGGCGCGTATCTTTTTTTTGAGATTGGTTGCGCACAAGCGCAAAAAGTGAAAATGCTTATGCAAGAGGCAGGATTTGTTAAGGTTGAAGTTTTAAAGGACTATGCCGGATTGGATAGGGTTGTGTTTGGAATGAAGCCCATTTAGAATAGTAAAAGGTCCAGAATAAATTGGTATTGCTGTCAAGAGTTACAAATAATTGACAGCTAGGAGATAGGAGGATTTATATGTTTGATAAGTTGGAAGATTTGCTTCATCGATTTGAAGAAATCTTAAATGAGCTCAATGAGCCAACGGTCACAGAGGATCAGAAGCGCTTTCGCGCGTTGATGAAGGAGCAGAGTGATTTAACACCACTTGTTGAGGCATACAAGGAATATAAGAAATGTAATGAAACTGTGGAGGATTCATTGTCTTTGTTGGAATCCGAGAGTGACGAGGAAATGAAAGAAATGCTTAAACAGGAGCTAAGCGACGCCAAAAAGCGTATTGAGGAGCTTGAAACACAGATGAAAATTTTGTTGCTGCCAAAAGACCCAAATGATGATAAGAATGTTATTGTAGAAATTCGTGCGGGTGCGGGCGGTGATGAGGCGGCGCTCTTTGCGGCGGAGATTTATCGCATGTATGTGCATTACGCGGAGAGCAGACGTTGGAAAGTGGAGCTTGTGGAGTGTGAGGAGATTGGCATTGGTGGAATGAAGAGTGTTACCTTTATGATATCGGGTCAAGGTGCTTATTCTGTAATGAAATATGAGTCAGGAGTACACCGTGTACAGCGTGTGCCAGAAACGGAATCCGGCGGGCGGATTCACACTTCTACTATCAGTGTTGCGGTGATGCCAGAGGTGGATGACGATATAGATATTGTGATAGAGGACAAGGATATTCGCATCGATGTGATGCGTGCGTCAGGAAATGGAGGACAGTGTGTCAACACGACAGACTCTGCGGTGCGTTTGACACACTATCCGACAGGAATCGTGGTATACAGCCAGACAGAGAAGTCGCAGCTACAAAACAAAGCGAAGGCGTTTGCGCTATTGAAAGCAAAGTTGTATGATATTGAGCAACAACAGCGTCATGATGCGGAGGCGGAGATGCGCAGGAGCCAGATCGGTACAGGTGACCGTTCTGAGAAGATTCGTACTTACAATTTTCCGCAGGGGCGCGTGACAGATCACCGTATTAATTTGACAATTTATAAGCTTGACAAAGTGATGAATGGGGATATTCAGGAGATTATTGACGCGTGTATCGCCGCCGACCAGGCTATCCGCTTAAGCCGCTTAAATCAGGAAGGCTGAAACCCTTGATTTTAGGGCATTCTTGGAAAAAATCAGTAATGTAAAACAGAGGAAAAAGACGGTTTTTATTTGAAAAATAAGAGCCGTCTTTTTTTGTGGACTGAAATCGAAACACTAACAGCCCCAAATTTGGGGGATATACACTCTGACAGCCCTCATTTCGGGGGGATAGATACCCTGACAGCTCCTGCCTTTTATGGGGAGGATTATTGGCTAATCTGATAGGTATATCAGAATTGGTTTATACTTGCAGGAATTAAGTACAGATGCTATTATTATAAAAGAGAGGAAGGTGATTGTAATGTCTATCATTGGATATTATGATGGAACGGCGGTTCGTGTGGAAGAACCTTTACCAATGAATCAGAAAGTTATTGTTATTCCTATAGAAAGTGAAATGAACTTAGAGGAAACAGCCGCAGGAGGACTCCAGCAATATGCAAATCCCTCTTTGGTTTGTCAGGAAAAAGATGCATGGAGAAAGGCAGCAATAAAAAAGTATGAGAATGGATAAGTGTATATTGGATGCAAATGCAATACTTAGATTTTTATTACGAGATAATGAAGAACAATTTCAGCAGATAAAAAGCTGTATTAATCAACGACGTTGTTATGTGTCATTGGAAGTGATAGCAGAAGTAAGTTATGTATTGGAAGGACTTTATCAGGTACCAAGACAGGATATTGTAAGTAATTTTCGTAAATTGAATAATGATGTAATTATATTGAATGCAGATGTATTGCTTCGTGGTCTTGAGATTTTTGATAAAACGCCAAAGCTTGATTTTGTTGATTGTCTTTTATATGGGTATAAGATGGAAAAAGGTATGGAAGTAATAACGTTTGATAAGAAACTACAGAAAAGATTGGAAGATATATTATTATAATATATGATTATGTTTGAGAGCTATCCAGTAAGGGATAGCTCTTTTTGCTATAATATTCTCTGTTTATAAAAAAACTATTGATAAATACCTGATTAGGAGTTAACATCATAACATTATATAATAACATACGTAATTATATAAAAATATGTGCATATTTTTCCAGTATATGTGGATAAGCGAAAGGATTATGATATTTATGAAAGCAATGGAGTATATGTTAGAAGGCTTGGATAAAAGTATCAGCTATGATGAATTGGGTAATGTATATGTTGAAACATCAAATTTAAAATGGTACGAAGAAGACCGACTGTCAGGTATGGGAGTCAGGTGGCATTGCGGTGATGATTATATTTTTATCAGCAGAGAAGATTGTGATAAATATAATGAGTATGAAATTATCATACCAGATGATTTGAACTATGATGGCAATGTAAGGAGACCTTATTATCGGATGCGTGGAAAGCCAGTGACAAGGGAGCAGGCATTCGAGCTTATCAGGAGAACAGATAATTTCTTTGCAGAAATTGATGAAATTCGCCGTAGTGGTGATTTTGTGAGTAGTACTAATTTTGATAACTGGCTGATACACAAGAATCACTATCCGAGAACGTATGGTTGGATACATGCAGATGGCACCATAGGCACGAATAGTATCACTCAGAAATACCCAGAATTATATGAATTTGTCACAGAATGGTTTCAGAAGCTGTTTAAATTTCCTTATCTTGACTTGGTGATTGGGGTAACATGCTGGAATGAATTACCGAACGCACTGTGGAAAGACTTGGGTAATAATGCTAAACATCGTGAGATGGAGTTAAGTGATGACCTATTTTTTTCAGGAGTAGTTCTTGGGATTTACATTCATGATAAGACACTGGAAATATTAACTCCGAAAAAAGCTATTAGAAAATACAAGGAGTATGCCAAGCAGTATGAGAAGAACAAGGAAGTTTATATTCCTGAATATTATTAGGAAAATGGTATAGTACAAGTGGATTTACCTTACGCCAGACGATGCGTTGAGGCATATGGTCTGGATGCTGATAAAATGCTGAAGGACTTATATTGGCATTTTAAAAAGGAATAGGGGTAGTGATAAGGCAGTTCTGTAGTGGTCAAGCTTTTTTGTAACACTTGTGGCTAAAAATTTATTGGATTGATG